>Ga0118677_10006546_pt1 | contig 19631 bp, 17 predicted proteins | sample AliMusrvi5mmetaG_FD_86154 | JGI IMG/M metagenome (GOLD analysis project Ga0118677, IMG submission 86154)
CTGGAACAACTCAAGAAGTTACCGGATGCGTGCGTTGACCTCATCTACATTGACCCGCCGTTCAACTCCAACCGCAACTACGAAGTCTTTTGGGGCGAGACCAAGGAGAAACGTTCGTTTGAAGACCGGCATGAAAACACCCGCGCTTACATTGACTACATGCGCCCGCGCTGCGAGCAAATGGCGCGCGTCCTGAAAAAGACCGGCAGCTTTTATTACCACTGCGACTGGCACGCCTCCCATTACGTCAAGGTCATGCTCGACGAGATTTTCGGGGAGAATAATTTCGTCAACGAGATCATCTGGCAACGGACTTCAGCACACAATGACCCGCGTCAATACGGAAGAATCCACGACACAATCTTTTATTATTCGGGCGGAGATGAAACCAAAAGAACTTGGAATCAACAATACGATGCGATTGATGAGCGTTTCTTTGAGGCGCATGATTTTGAGCTGGATGGAGACGGAAGAAAATTCCGTAAGCGAGATTTGACTGCACCAGCTCATGCCGATAGCGCAAGCGGTCAGTATTCGTGGAAGGACAAGTTGCCCCCAAAAGGACGGATGTGGAGCTATACCGAAGAGAACATGCGGAAGCTCGAAAGCGAAGGGCGAATTGTTTACACAAAAACGGGAATGCCGAGACTTAAAATCTTTGTTGAAGATTTGAAGGGCATACCGCTGCAAAGTATTTGGACTGATCCAGATTTGTGGTTGAATGCTGCATCAAAAGAACGACTTGGTTATCCCACTCAGAAGCCGCTTGCTTTACTTGAGCGAATCATCAAAACCAGCAGCAACGAAAACGACATCGTGCTGGATGCGTTCTGTGGTTGCGGCACGGCATTGGTGGCAGCGCAGAAGCTCAAACGCCAATGGATCGGGATTGATATTTCACCAACGGCTTGCCGGGTGATGGCGAAACGGTTGAAAGATAAACACGTTTGCGGCTTACCGGAGAATGAAGACCTGTGGGCCATCGGGCGCGGTTTCATCGTCCGCGACCTGCCGTGGACGGAAGAGAAGTTGCGCGCCATCCCGCCATTTGAATTTGAGAACTGGGCAGTGATCGCGCTTGGCGGACGCAAGAACAAGGTGCAAGTCGGCGACAAGGGCATTGACGGGCGCATTTTCCCGGTCTCGGCCATGGACAACGTCCACAAAGCCGGTGCCGACGAACTGGCCATCGAAGAACGCTGGTTCCCGATACAGGTGAAGCAGAAGGACAAGACCGGCCGCCCCGACATTGACGCCTTCGAGACCGCCATGCGCCGCGCCAAGTGCGAGAAAGGTTTCTTCGTGTCGTTTGATTACTCCCAAGAAGCCGAGCAGGAAGTCACCCGTTTTTGGAAAGAGGAAAACCGCACCATTATCCTGCTCACCGTAAAAGACCTGCTCGAAGAAAACTACGCAAGGAAGCTGGCGTGAACGCGCCGACGGAACAAACGATCAGACGGTTGTTTGCATCATCGAATAATAAGTGTGCCTTCCCGCAATGCACAACGCCCATCTTCGATCCGTCTGGTACGAGGCTCGGAGAAATTTGCCATATTAAAGCCAAAAGCAAGGGTGGGCCTCGTTTTGACAAGACACAACTCGACGAAGAACGACACGCCTTTGCAAACCTGATTCTTCTTTGCGGTAACCATCATACGGCCATAGATGCAGAGCCGGGTAAATTCACCCATGAACTCCTTTATGAGATTAAGGCCATACATGAAAAGTCTGGGCGAAAGGAAATCACTGAGGATGACACGCGTTATGCGCAAGCGCTGCTTGATCCGTATCTAAAGATCGAGTCGAAGAACCATTCCGCAGTAATGGTGAATAGTCCGAATGGAACAATCATCAACGCCGGAACAGGGAATTCAATACATACGGGCACTGGTGACATAATCAACGTTCACACGAAGAAGATCCACCACACTAATAAATTCACACCAGGACCAGAACATATCAGCGGGGAGACTGCACAACGCTTGAAAGAAATCGCGAATGAGATAGTGGAACGTCTTACCGTTAAGGGTGGCGATGTTGGAAGGGCCTACAAAGGGGTTTGGAGCGACTTTAACGCGCACTTTGGAATAACGTATTACCGGGAATTACCACGTGAAAAAGCAGAAGATGGCATCAAGTATCTTCAGCAATGGCGTGCGAGTAAGAATTCTAAACTACGTCGTGCCGATCCCGAAAAATTCAGGACTGCCCAATTGCGTGGCATCTGGCCGCGAGCCAAGAACCTTGGCTTTAATGACGAAGAACTCTACCGGTTTGCCGAGCAGAAATTAGAATTAAAGAAAAGCATCGACACATTAAACGACCTCGGCATTAACCAACTTGAGCGACTAAACCGGTTCTTGAATTACGAGATACGAAAGCGAAGCCGATAACATGCTTGAACTACTAGACAAAATGTTGCTCAAGCATCCATTTATCCTGTTGTTTCTGCTTATGGCCGGCGGCGCTGCGTTGTATATCTGTCTGCCCCGGAAAACACAGTTGGGGGTATTTGGTGTTTGCGTGGTGTTGCTTCTCTTGATCCTGATAGTCGTGTGTATGATCGCTTGTTGATGGATTAAGGTTGTTAGTTCGCCGGCTAGGCAGGCGTCCGACTATACGGCGATGAGGACCGTCCCCATCTCGTTCCCGTCCCCAAAACGACGGGCGTTTGGTGCCACTGCCAAGCCGACTGTCCCGTGTCGTTCGCGCACGGCACTGGCATAAATCCTAACCGGTGAGCGCAGGAAAATTGGCGGTTTCGCTGCGCCCTATTCATGGCGAACCTACACCAACGGCGGCTCGTCATGGGAGCGGCTAGCTCAAGCAGCCGGTGAACGGGCGGAAATTCTTGATTCCATCCCGCCTACTCACGCGCGGCCTACACTGGACGCGTCCGTGCGCGGGAGCGGCTGCAAAGATTAGAAGCAACCGGTGACGCAAGAGTTACCCCGCGCCTACGCACGCCGGGCACACTATTTGGCTTTATCCCGACGAGGGAGCGATTGCAAAGATTAAGCGAGGCTCCAACCGCTGGCCCATGTACCGATCGAAACCGTCCCGAGCCTTTACGTCCGAAGCGGATCGCTTACGAGCCTCGCCCTAAATTTTAATGTCATTGGCCCAGGCGCGACGCTGGGGGTCCGGTATGTAAATTCGAAACTTCCGAAAACATCCTCCGGGTCGCTCGGTGCACCTCTCAATGCACCTCCAACGACAATCAAAGAACAGATGCGGCGTGCGGAGGGCAGCCACCCGCAGCCGTTTTCAGGCAAGTATTGCCACTGCCGGCACTCGCCTTGGGTGACTCACAATAGCAGAACAAGAATGCTGTGGCAACTTTCACATAGGCGTTTTCGGGCTTGCGGTGGTTTGCTGGAGTGTGGGAATCTCACGGCGTGGCAAGTCAACTGACATTTCGCCGATGAAAGGTAAATGCCCCAAATGCAGCCAGTCGAGGGGGATTCCGCTCTGCTTGAACTGTGGCAAAGATTCGTTGGAGGCGCGAAAGTTTTTCGGTACGTCCTCGTTCACTTGCCGCCGCTGCGATATGACCTATTCGTATGCCACCTGCCCCTTCTGTAACTGCCAGATCCCGGCGCGCGCCTTTGCGGCGCCAAGCCTGTTGGTGATCGGTTGGATCGTTTTTATTCTGGTCATGTTGGTGATCTTCATCTTCCAAACTTGCCGCTAAAAAGCACACCGACTCCGCCGGTGCAAAATATTTTTTGTGCAGTTTAGGCAATAATGACGGGGGTTTTCTGAGGGGGGTGCAAATGTTTCTGCCCAGAAACACGTTCTGAGGCAAAATTTGCCGCGTGTATACGAACCTTGAACTGGCCTTTGGACGCTCGCTCGCCGCGCATCGCGACATTATCCCACATCGCAAATTCGCGCGGTATCTCATGCTACCTCACATCACGGCGTACAAGTATGAGTACGCACAAGGCAATGTCACGCTGGAGGATCTCGGCCAAGCCTCCCATCGCCTGAAATGTCCGGTCGAAGTGCTGCTGGAATTGCCCACGGCCAGATATTATCCGCCAATCCGCAAGCTGATTTTGCCAGTTTTATGACCAGTTTCGCCAATTTCCACGCAAAAACGCCGCCGGGCAGCCATAATCCGGCACCGGTTTATCGTCACCCGGCACCGGTTTATCGTCACCCGGCACCGGTTTATCATCACCCGGCACCGGTTTATCGTCACCCGGCACCGGTTTATCATCACCCGGCACCGGTTTATCATCACCCGGCACCGGTTTATCATCACCCGGCGCCGGTTTGTCATCACCCGGCACCGGTTTGTCGTCACCCGGCACCGGTTTACCGTCACCCGGCGCCGGTTTATCATTGCCCGGCGCCAATTAATGACCGCCCGGTGACTTTTGATTTTCAAAATGTCCGTTCAAACCAACCCTAAAGGAGATTCACATGTCACAGACCGACTACATGCCCTACGATGATCAAGGCAAGGCCCAGTTGTTCCTCCAATTCTCCGGCAACATCGGCGCGCAGTTGGCCGCGCTGGGACTGTCGGCAACCGATCCCGACATTGTCCAGCAAGGCCTCGACGCGATCCGGTTCCGCGCGGTGGTGGATTTCGGGGTCAACATGCAGAGCGCGTCCCAATCCTGGACGGCGAACAAAAACCATGAGCGCGACGGCGGCGATACCACGCCATCGGTCCCCACCCTGCCGGTGTTGCCGCCGAACTTCCCCGCCGCCGTCCCACCGGGCATCGTCCCGCGCTTCCGCGCGATGGTGAAACGCGTCAAGGCCTGCCCCGGTTACACCACCGGCATCGGCGAAACGCTCGGCATCGAACGCGCCCAGTCCATGCACGCCGCGGTCCTCTCCGCCGACGGCCCGACCCCGGTCTTGCGCGGCAAGGCGCTGGATACCGGCGGCGCGGAACTCAAATCCAACAAAGGCGACGCCGAAGCGGTGGACTTGTATTGCAAACGTGACACTGATGCGGATTTTGTGAAGCTCGATCGCGTGCTGCATTTCCCCTACATTGACAGCCGTCCCCTGCTCGTGGCCGGCAAGCCGGAGAAGCGGGAGTACCGGGCCAAATTCATCCGCCAGAACCAGCCCTATGGCAACATGAGCAACACGCTCACGCTGATTGTCAGCGCCTGAAAGGATAGTCCGGTCACCACCGGTGGCTGGCGTCCCCCAAAGAAAAAGAAACATCCCGTCGCGGGCCAGCCGGTCGCGCCCGTCCCGCCACCCGGCCCCACGGCGGACGCGTACCAGATCGCCGGCTACACCGACGGCCTCGTCGGCGCGGCCAAGCCCGGCTGCGACATCCTCAAACCGCATTACAACTCCGGCTTGAAATGGCCGGACAATAATAATCCCCTCCCCACTGACCCGCTCTGGGGTGCCGGCGTCCGGGGCGGCATTAAATGGGACGGCACGTTTTACCGCGACGCGACCCGCTATCCTGCCGGCGGTTCGCTCTTCTGGAGCGCGTACTTCAAGCCCGGCAGCGCGCCCGGCATCAAGCTGGGTTATTGGTTCAACTTCGGTTCCGGCTGGAGCCACCTCGCCAACGATGATCCCGCGCAAATCCTGACCGGGGCCAGCCAGCGCATTTATTGGGATAGTACGACTGGTCGTTGGTCATTAGTCATTGAGGCGACCATGTTCGTGACCTACGCCGTGGTGAACGTCTGGACCGGCCAGAAACCAGCCGGCAACGATCCCGTCGGTAATTACACCAGGATTGCCGGCTGCGACCCACTCGCGCTGCTAACTGTGGAGGCGATGTAAACCAAAGTCCCGCGTGCAGCGTGGTCAGTAATCCTTCAAGACCCGCTTGGCTTTGGCGATGTTGTCCACGCGGATGATCAGGGCGCCGGTGGCGGAGCCGGGCGCGGTGGAACTGTAGGCGTAATCAATGTTGATCTTTTGCTTGGCCAGCGTTTTGGCCACGCGGGCCAGGGTGCCGGGCTGGCTGGTGCAGCTCAACACCAGCACCTCCCGCTCAATCACGAGGATCCCGTGTTCACCCAGCAAATGCAGCGCTTTCTGCGGATTGTTCACCACCATGCGCACAACGGCGTGATCCACGGCATCGGAAACGGAAATAGCTTCGATATTGATCTGCTTGTCGGCCAGCGCCTGACAGACGGCGGCGAGGGTTCCGGGCTTGTTTTCGACGAACAACGCGAGTTGCTTGGCAACTTTCATGACGACCTCCGTTTTGGGTTGGATTCTCTGCCACAACATCCACTAATCAGGCTATTTCGTCAACAAAAAACCGCATTAAGCGATAAATTGTTCGATAACTAAAGATTTATGTTGTATTTAGTTCAAAATGCCTGTAAGAATGGACGGAATAGGTAATAAATGAATCATTCAAATACCAACGGCCTGCCGCGCGGCCTCGATGACCAGGAGCGCATGATTGTGCGAGCGCTGGTCCGGGATTCCCGCTTGAGCGATAATCAAATCGGCAAGCTCACCGGGGTTCCAACGCCAACGGTGCGCCGCAAGCGCAAACGACTCGAAGAAGCCGGATTGCTCAGCTATTTCTGTGCGTTGGACATGCAGGAGACCGGTACCGGCAAGTTTGGCGCCCGGCATCTCTACGTCATCAAATTCCGCATCGGCATCACGCTCAAGCAAATCGTGGACGAAATCAAAAGCGAACCGAACGTCCGCACCATTTTTACCGACTTGATTTACGAATCGCACATCGCCGAGCTTGACGGTCGCATCGCCTTAATCATGGTGATCGAGGGCAAACACGACGCCGATATCGTCGAGAACGTCCAAGGGAAAATCGTGCCGTCGCTCCGCAAGAACCATGGGCCGGATTCCATCGAGGAAATCTCCACTATCCGCCTGCTCAGCCCGATCCGTATTTTCCACAATTATGTGCCAATGGTGAACATGCGCCACGGCATCTTGTCCGACAAATGGCCGAAGGACGCCATCTTCGTCGCCTGAGACCCAATGAATCATCCTGATCTACCGCCAAAACAAGGACTTTACGACCCGACTTACGAGCACGATGCCTGCGGCGTCGGGTTTGTCGCCAACATCAAAGGCCGCAAGTCACATGCGATTGTCGAGCAGGCGTTGCAGGTGCTGAACAACCTCAGCCACCGCGGCGCGTGCGGCTGCGAAGTCAATACCGGCGATGGCGCCGGCATTCTCCTGCAAGTGCCGCACAATTTTCTCGTCGCGGCGTGCCGGCGCGAGCACATCAGCTTGCCGGGCCCGCGCGAGTACGGCGTCGGCATGGTTTATTTGCCGGAAAACAAACAGTACCGGTACAAGTGCGAAAAACTTTTTGAGGAAATCATCGAGTCCGAAGGCCAGACGGTCCTCGGCTGGCGCACCGTGCCCACCAACAATTTCGGCCTGGGCAACTGGGCGCGTGAAAATGAGCCGGTCGTCCGGCAGGTCTTCATCGGTCGTGACGCCAAGCTGAGCGACGACATGGCGTTCGAGCGCAAGCTCTACGTCATTCGCAAACTCGCCGAGCGCGGCATTCGTTACGCCGGCATCAAGGGCGGCGACCGGTTTTACATCCCGAGCCTGTCGTACAAAACCATCATTTACAAAGGCATGCTCCTACCGGGCCAGGTCGAGCCGTTCTATTCCGATCTGACCGACCCGGCCTTTGCCACAGCCATCGCGCTGGTGCATTCCCGGTTTTCAACCAACACATTCCCAAGCTGGGAACGCGCGCATCCCTACCGGTACATCGCCCACAACGGCGAAATCAATACACTCCGCGGCAACATCAACTGGATGATCGCACGGCAATCGATGATCGAATCCGATTTGTTCGGCGCCGACATCAAAAAACTTTTCCCCATCGTCAACGAGGATGGCTCGGACTCGGCGATGTTCGACAACGTTTTGGAATTTCTCGTGCTCGGCGGCCGGTCGTTGCCACACGCGATGATGATGCTGATCCCGGAGCCGTGGTCCGGCCACGAGAGCATGAGCGACGAGAAAAAAGCGTTCTACGAATATCACTCGTGTTTCATGGAAGCTTGGGACGGCCCGGCCAGCATCGCGTTCACCGACGGCCTGAAAGTCGGCGCCACGCTCGACCGCAACGGCCTGCGCCCGTCCCGGTATTACGTCACCAAGGATGATCGCGTGGTGATGGCCAGCGAAGTCGGCGTGCTCGACATCCCGGCGGAAAACATTTTGCAAAAAGGCCGGCTCCAGCCGGGCCGCATGTTCCTGATTGATACCGAGCAGGGACGGATCGTCGCCGACGATGAGATCAAACAAAAAATCGCGACCGCACAGCCCTACCGGCTCTGGCTGAACAAACATTTCATCTCGCTCGCCGACTTGCCGGCCATCACGGCCAAGACCACCGACCACAAGACCATCGTCGCACGGCAGCAGGCGTTTGGGTACACGTTCGAAGACATTCGGATGGTGATGCTGCCGATGGCGCGCGATGGCAATCAGCCGCTCGGCTCAATGGGCACCGACACGCCGTTGGCGGTGCTGTCGGACAAACCGCAATTGCTCTACAATTATTTCAAGCAGCTTTTCGCGCAGGTCACGAACCCGCCGATTGATTCGATCTGGGAAGCAATCGTCACCAGCTCCGGCACCTCGCTCGGCCCGGAAGGCAATTTGCTCGATCCTCAACCGGAATGTTGTGCCAACATCAAGCTCAACAGCCCGATCCTCACCAACGAGGAATTCGCCAAAATTCAGCAGTGCCAGTTACCGAACTTCAAGCCGGTCACGCTGCCAATTCTGTTCCCGTCCGCGGCCGGCGTCAAAGGTTTGGAAATTGCCGTGGACGAACTTTGCCGGCAGGTTACCAAAGCCCTCAAAGCCGGCAAAACTTTCATCATCCTGTCCGACCGGGGCGTGGACAAAGACCACGCGCCAATCCCGGCCTTGCTGGCGGTCTCAGCGGTCAATCACCACATGATCCGCGAAGGCACCCGCACCCGCGCTAGCCTGATTCTCGAATCCGGCGAGCCGCGCGAAGTGCATCACTACGCATTGCTCATCGGCTACGGCGTCGGCGCAGTCAATCCCTACCTCGCGTTCGAAACGCTCGACGACATGATCCGCGAAGGCATCCTGACCGGCATTGACCACAAAACAGCCGTGCAACATTACGTCAAAGCCGCCGCCAAAGGCGTGGTCAAAACCATGGCCAAGATGGGCGTATCCACCATCCAAGGTTACCGAGGCGCGCAAATCTTTGAAGCCATTGGCCTCAGCTCGGCGGTGATTGACAAATTTTTCACTTGGACCGCCTCGCGCATCGAGGGCATCGGCATCGAGGGCATCGCCGGCGAAGTTTTGCGCCGGCACCAGCACGCGTTCGCCGACCGGCCAGCGGCCGGCGAGGCGCTCGATTCCGGCGGCCAATACCAATGGCGCAAAGACGGCGAGTACCACCTGTTCAATCCGGAAACCATCCACAAACTCCAACTCGCCACGCGCACTGGCAACTACAAGATTTTTCAGGAATACTCCGCTGCCGTTAATCACCAGGCCAAACGGCTCTGCACATTGCGCGGGTTGTTTGAGTTGAAATTCATGTCCCGGGCCATCCCGCTGGACGAGGTCGAGCCGGTCGAGTCCATCGTCAAACGGTTCAAGACCGGTGCCATGAGCTACGGCTCGATCAGCCAGGAAGCGCACGAGGCGCTCGCCATCGCCATGAACCGGCTCGGCGGCAAGAGCAATACCGGCGAAGGCGGCGAAGACCCGGCCCGGTATACGCTCGAACCGAACGGCGATTCCAAAAATTCCGCCATCAAACAGGTCGCCAGTGGCCGGTTCGGTGTCACAAGCCTCTACCTGACGCAGGCCCGGGAACTCCAAATCAAAATGGCGCAAGGCGCGAAACCCGGCGAAGGCGGCGAATTGCCCGGCAAGAAAGTTTATCCGTGGATTGCGAAAGTGCGCGGCACCACGGCCGGCGTCGGCTTGATCTCGCCGCCACCGCACCACGACATTTATTCCATCGAGGATTTGGCCGAGTTGATTCACGATTTGAAGAATGCCAACCGGCACGCCCGCATCAGCGTCAAGCTCGTTTCCGAAGTCGGCGTCGGCACAATCGCCGCCGGCGTCGCGAAAGCACATGCCGACGTCGTGCTCATCAGCGGCCATGACGGCGGAACCGGCGCGTCGCCGTTGTCCTCCATCAAACATGCCGGCGGCCCGTGGGAACTCGGCCTCGCCGAAACGAACCAAACCCTGTTGCTTAATAACCTCCGCAGCCGGATCGTCGTCGAGACCGACGGCCAGCTTAAGACTGGGCGCGATGTCGTTGTCGCGGCGTTGCTGGGCGCGGAGGAATTCGGGTTTGCCACCGCGCCGCTGGTGTCGCTCGGCTGCATCATGATGCGCGTCTGCCATCTCAACACCTGCCCGGTCGGCGTCGCCACGCAGGACCCGCAGCTTCGCAAACGCTTTGTCGGCGACCCGCAGTACGTCGTCAACTTCATGCAATTCATTGCGCAGGAAGTCCGGGAGCTCATGGCGCAGCTCGGCTTCCGCACCATCAATGACATGATCGGCCGGACCGACCGGCTCGGTGTGAAACCGGCGATTGACCATTGGAAAGCCGCCGGCCTTGATCTCTCCACAATTCTTTACCAGCCCAACCTGCCGGCCACCGTCGGCCGGTATTGCCAGATTCCGCAGGACCACGGCCTCGAAAAATCGCTCGACTGGCAGGTCTTGCTCGAAGTCTGCAAGCCGGCTATTCAGCGCGGCGAGAAAGTGACGTTGACGCTGCCGATCCGCAACGTCAATCGCGTCGTCGGCGCCATGGTGGGCCACGAAATCACCAAACGCCACGGTGTGACCGGCTTGCCGGCGAACACGATTCAGTTGAATTTCAAAGGCAGCGCCGGCCAGAGTTTCGGCGCGTTCATCCCGCCCGGCATGACGCTCACGCTCGAAGGTGACGCCAACGATTACATCGGCAAAGGTCTCAGCGGTGGCAAAATTATCGTCTATCCGCCGGCCGGTGCGACATTCGTGCCGGAGGAAAACATCATCATTGGCAACGTCGCATTGTATGGCGCGACGAATGGCGAGGCGTATTTCCGTGGCGTAGCCGGCGAACGGTTTTGCGTCCGCAATTCCGGCGCCAGCGCGGTGGTCGAAGGCGTCGGCGATCACGGCTGCGAATACATGACCGGTGGCCGGGTCGTCGTGCTTGGCCCGACCGGTCGTAATTTCGCCGCCGGGATGTCCGGCGGCATTGCCTACGTCCTTGATGCGGCCGGCGATTTTGCCACGCGCTGCAACCCGGCGATGGTTAACCTGGAGAAATTAACTGATGCCGGCGAAATCGAAGAAGTCCGGCAAATGATTGTTCGGCACGGCGATCACACCAAAAGTACCTGCGCGTGGAAAGTGCTGGCCGAATGGGACCGGTGCCGGCTGCAGTTTGTGAAGGTTATCCCGAAAGATTACCAGCGCATGCTCACCGCGCTCCAATGCGCGCAGGCGACCGGCCTGAGCGGCGATGCTGCCGTCAATGCGGCCTTCGAACAAACCGCCCGTGTGGGAGGGAACTAAGCCATGGGCAAACCCACCGGATTTTTGGAAATTCAACGCGAGTTGCCGGCTGACCGTAAACCAAAGGAACGGCTCAAGGATTGGCTGGAATTCCATGAACATATGCCGGCAGATAAACTCCGGGCGCAAGGCGCGCGCTGCATGGATTGCGGCATTCCGTTTTGTCACAACGGCGCCTTGCTCGCCGGCATGGCTAGCGGTTGTCCGATCAATAATCTGATTCCGGAATGGAATGACCTGATTTACCGCGGCCTTTGGCGTGAGGCGCTGGACCGGCTGCACAAGACCAACAATTTCCCCGAGTTCACCGGTCGCGTCTGCCCGGCACCGTGCGAAGGTTCGTGCGTGCTCGGCATGAATAATCCGCCGGTCACCATCAAAAATATCGAATGCTCGATCATTGACAAAGCGTTCGAGGAAGGCTGGGTCACAGCCACGCTGCCGACCAAACGCACCGGCAAGAAAGTCGCGGTTGTCGGCAGCGGCCCGGCCGGGCTGGCGTGTGCCGCGCAGTTGAATGCCGCCGGGCACACCGTGACGGTCTATGAACGAGCCGACCGGATCGGCGGCTTGTTGATGTATGGCATTCCAAACATGAAGCTCGACAAAACTGTCGTGCAGCGTCGCGTGGATTTGTTGGCCAAAGCCGGCGTCAAGTTTGTGACCGGCTGCGAAGTCGGCAAAGACTTGCCGGCGGAAAAACTGCGCGCAGATTTTGACGCAGTCGTCTTGTGCGGTGGCGCAACCCGGCCGCGCGATTTGTCAATTGAAGGCCGGCAATTTGCCGGAATTCATTTCGCGATGGAGTTTTTGACCGGCAACACAAAAGCGGTACTCGCCGGCAAGAAGTTCAATCTCGCCAAGGGCAAAGATGTGATTGTCATCGGTGGCGGTGATACTGGCACAGATTGTTGCGGCACATCGTTGCGCCAAGGCTGCAAGAGTTTAGTGCAGCTCGAAATTTTACCGCAACCACCGCTCCAGCGTGCGACCGACAATCCCTGGCCGCAATGGCCAAAGGTTTATAAAATGGACTACGGCCAGGAGGAAGCCGCGGCAGTTTTCGGTGCCGATCCCCGGCAATATCTCGTCACTGCCAAGCGTTTTCTCGGCGACGCCGCCGGCCACGTGAAGGGAATTGAAATCGTTAAGGTCGCGTGGGCCAAGGACGACAAGGGGCGGTTCACGCCGCAGGAAATTGCCGGCAGTGCGAAGGTTTTGCCGGCGCAATTGGTTTTACTGGCGATGGGTTTTCTTGGTCCCGAAGAAACATTGCTCAAACCGCTCGGCGTCATGTGTGATGAGCGGACAAATGTGAAAGCCGAGCATGGTAAATTCGCGACCAATGTTGCAGGTGTTTTCGCGGCCGGTGATATGCGGCGTGGCCAGAGCTTGGTGGTTTGGGCGATCAACGAAGGCCGGGGTGCGGCTCGTGAATGCGACCGGTATTTGATGGGCCAGACAGAATTACCTTAACCGGTGATAGTTAAGCAGAAATGCTTGACAAATTGGCATTGGACTTGTATTTACATAGTAGTGACTAACTATGGATTTTGACTGGTCAAATTTGCCATTTGACGGACAAGAAGCGCCTACCATGCGCGAGATTGAAGAAGCATTTGAAGATCCTCACAGCCTGCGATTATTACCGGACGCGCCCCGGTTTGCCGAAGAATCGCGCGCATTTTGCCTCGGGAAAACACTGAACGGACGCGGTCTCTTTTCAGTATTCCGGGCGGATGGCAAGCGCGTGCGCGTTACCTGTGCGCGGACGATGACCGAGGAAGAAGATTATTTTTACGAGAGGAAATTGCGCGAATGGACCTCGTAATCAAATGGCAGGACATCCCGGTTTTTGCCACCGAATTGGAGGAGGCGAAGTTTTGGATGGCGCACCGTCTCGACGCGCGGCTGATGGAGTCGTCGCTGGCCGGGATGGATCAAAGCGAGTCCACGACGATTACGTTACGGATTGACCCGCGGATGCTGGCGCGGTTAAAACGGTTGGCGCGGTCCCGGTATTTGAATTACCAGAGCATGATTAAACAATGGTTGAGCGAACGGCTCGAACAGGAATTCCGCGATCGCGGAGCACGTTGACATGCGCCTACTGCAACGAATAGGAGACACCATGAATAAAGCCCGGCAAAACAAGCGCGGATTCACATTGATTGAAATGCTGTTGGTCATCGTGATCATCGCCATCCTTGTCGCATTGCTGTTCCCGGCGATCAAGCAGGCCTTGCTCAGAGCGGAAACCGCCAAGGCCAAAACAACGGTCTTAAGCATCACCACCGCGTTCAAGGCGTTCAACAGCCAATACGGCTACTGGCCCCTAAATGCAGCAGCGGGCGCACAGGCTGTGAACATTGACCCGACCACTGGCTTATTCAGCAGTGCGGCCGGAAACAGTCTCAATCTCACATTTCTGGACTATTCCCAAAAAGACATTGATAGCGGGAAAAACATTTTAGATCCGTGGAAACGCCCCTATCGGGTCGCGTTCGACACCACGTATGTCAACAGCATTGCCAACCCATTCTCCAGTGGCACCCCCGCTACTATTGCAAATGGTGTAATTGTTTGGTCTTGCGGCCCAGACGGTTTTTGTAGTGATAGTCTGGACACATCCTTAGGTGGCGGTGGCGCGGCTTCAACTGACTTGGACAACATCACAAGTTGGCAATAGCACCATGCGACACTTCAAAGATCATTCCGGATTTACACTGGTTGAGCTGCTGACTGTTGTCGTCATCATCGGCTTGATGCTGGCGATTGCCGTGCCGTCAATCAACCGGATCACACAGTCGAGTGCGCTCAACAACGGTGCCCGGCAGTTCTCTGATCGCGTGGCAATGGCCCGCACCTACGCTCTGGTCAACGCGTCAAACGTATGCTTGGTGGTGACATACTCCGGCACCTTTGACGGCACCACCGGCTCGAACTATTTGAACAATATCGCCTATGGGTTCTGTACCATAAATTCATCGGCCCAAACCACCAACTACATCGATCCCATCCAATATTTGCCGGCAGGAGTGGTTTTTTCCGAAACCGCGACCTACTCATCTTTCAACACCCTGACAAATTCCATCCCATTCCCATCCTCCAACAGTGTCGCGGTCAGCGTCTTGTGCGTGAACATCAATGAATACGGCCAGATTCGACCGCTCTACCAAAAGCCAACATTTTACCTGACCCAAGGCTATGTGAACACCAATAGCGGCGCGTCGGTGACAACCCCAACTTATCCCGCCACCGACATGATTGAAATCAATCCCCTGACCGGCAAAGCAACCATTACCAAATTACTCTCCCCATAACAACTGACCTGGCATCATGCAAAATACCTTTCACTCCGCAACATTCCGTAGCGCCCGCCGCACGGTGCGCGGATTTTCGCTGGTTGAGGTCACGTTGGCAGTGGCGGTGGTGGCAATCGGCGTCGTGGGAATCTTGGCGCTGTTTCCGCTCGGGATGGACGCCGTCCGCAAAGCCGCTGACGACACGCAGATGATGGCCATCGGTGAGGACATCATTGGATACTTCCAGCAGGAAGCGGCACCGTCGAACCACTACTCCATTAGAAATATCCCGATGCCTCCGACCCCACCAGGGGTCACATTGGCCACAGAAGTCATCTCAAACGCATGCTCCTACTCTGTCGACACAAACATGGATGGAATCTATTATCATGTTGACGTTACTGTTACGAATGCTGGATTCCCACAAATCTTTTCCCCGAATCCCACCAATTACTACGCACAAGCCGGCCCCACCAACATGACTACTCGCATCCAGATCGCTGTGTATCGCGCAGCGACCAACCTCATCAGTCGCAAAGGGAGTATCATTAGCAACACCGTGCATTATTATTTTACTGAGGTGGATCGTTATGTTCAATAAGCTGCGCGACAATCGGGCGGCCTTTACGCTGATTGAATTGCTGGCGGCGCTGGCCGTGCTGAGCCTGCTCGTGATGATGTTATTCATGGCGTTTAGCAACGCCAACCGGATGATGACACTAGGCTCAAACCAGATGGAAAAAAACCAAGTGGTCCGGGCGGTCTTGCAGCAGATTGCCCGTGATGTGGAGCGCACCGTCTATTCCACTACCAGCACAAACATATATGCAAGCCCACCGGCTGAAATCTTTACTGGCAGCGGCATCTACACGCAAACGTTGTATTGCCTGAGTACCCTTGCCACAGATGAAGGTAATACCAATACCAATACCCTATCAGTTGTCAACGTCGGCTACCAATTGGCACAAATTCCTACAACCGTCTTTGGGTCGCCGGTTACCAAGTGGGCTTTGCAACGCGGGGATGATTCCGACATCAGTACGGTAAAATATCCGACCCTTTGGTATAATAACTGGTCGGCCTCTGCAATTGCCAATGGATACTGGAAGACGCTTTCCGATAACATCGTGGGAATTAGATTTCAATTCTACACAAATGGTGATCTTTGCTCGACCGAGTGGAACTCCAGCGCAATCGACAGGTCCAACTCGCTGCCGCAATCCGTTGGCATCACCATCTGGGCCATTGACAGTGCCAACTACAATCTCGCGCTCAAGTTTGATTCGACTGCGGCATTCAGTTCAGACCCAGCTAAAACCATCTTTACAACCAATGTTCATAAATACACGAGCCGGGTATTTCTGCCACAAAGCACAAAAAATTAGCCGAGTCCGGAGCATCATATGTCAAACACTATCCACCAGTCACACTGCCACCGCCGGTACCAACGGCCAGATGGGATTGCGCTGGTCGTCACCCTCTCAATGCTGGCGATTGTGGCCCTGCTGGCCATCGCATTTGTCCTGACCGCCCGCACCGAAGTCAAAAGCGGCAGCGCCTACAATGACCAAGCGGTTGCCAAGGCACTCGCCAAGATGGCCGTGGACCGCGCCGCGATGGAGCTTTACCGACAAAATAAGGGAACCTGCGTCTCTGGAGGCGAGGTTGCAATAACCTATACCAATAGTGCCTGGCAGAGTGTCATCCTCATTTATTCAACTAATGATTTTACCAAATTGGATAATTATACAAATGACACATCGCTGCTAAACTTCGGCACCTTGACCTTACCCTATGGCCCGAAAGGTTATGACTACATTGACCGCGATGGTCAGACTGGCCGGAACACGCTTGAGCCGTACTGGATTGGTGTCAGAGATAATAATGGCGTTTTGCGCGGCCGGTTTGCCTATGTTGCACTGGGCAACTTGGTTGACCTGAATGCAATCGGCAATATCAATATCTGGGCCACCAGCCCAAATAATTTCTACATGCGCCCCGCCGACACCAATTTTGGATATGGCTATATCGGGAACTCTAATACATATAGTGGCGTCATCAGCACGCGGGGAATCTGCCCGGATATCAGCCTGCCAAAATTCCTGCTGAAACTCGGTTATAGCCCTGCCACCGTTAACACGTCAGCCTACAGCATCGTCGCTTACCGGTATGGATGGAAGATGCCATCAAGCGGCGGTGGGGCACCGTGGTTGTACAATACTGGTGGGAACAGCGTTTATCCTGGCGATGGTTCGATTGATCTAAACGGAGATGGGGTCGTCGCCAACCCAACCGATTATAGGGTTTATCCCAGTCCGTACAGCAAAAACTATTTGATTACAGATCTGTCCCAAATTTGGACGATCCCAATTGATATCGGGGCAACTCCCAGTTGGGGTCCCCACTATGGCGGCCACCCTCTTACACCCGATCCAGCCTGCACAAATCCGGCCAATAATCTGGCCAACTATGCGACGGTCGCACTGTCTGCCGATCCCAACCTAGTGGGCGTTTATGTTGGCTCCCGTGTGAATCTGAATTTGATGACAAATGGTGCTGCGCTTAATAACACAATCTTGTCAAATAGCGTGGTACAGTTGACGAATGTGCTGGGGAAGTTTCCGCAGTTCACCAACAACTACAACAATAACCTGGCCCAAGTTAATAATAAGCTGATCCAAATCGCCCTCAACCTCATTGATTTTCACACCACCAATCGCTACCCGTCGGTTTTTACTAATGTAGTCTCCGCAACTACAACTAACGTCCTTACCGGCATCAAACCCACGCCGTACATCAACCAAGTTTATATTCGCTATGACACATTGTTTTACCGAAGCACCAACGTTGGCGGCGCAAATGCTGGCAAAACCAATTATTGGTTCAGCACGTCGGTAGCTATGACCAATGAACTCTGGAATCCGTACCCGACAACGTTTGCGGATACCAACAACTTGGTAGTCACTAACATAACAATAATTTCCACGAACACGACCGCAAAATCGTATTCAAACAGTTGGACGGCTAGTTGTATTTTTACGTCACCGGTTAGAGGTTACACCATTACCGGCGTCCCGCCGGCCATCAACACAAATGTATATCGAACGACACTTGGGCTTGGCAACGTAATGGCGGTTGGTTACTACTCAAATGCAACTCCGGGGGTAGTTCCAGGCACCATAATCATCACTAATATCTTTGTGACCGCCAAACTGTACGGACTAACCAATGCGAACTATGCAGCCTATCTATCATCAAACCTGATTCAGCAGATTGCAGTGTCAGTCACCAATGTTTTGACCAATGCCTGGCCGGCCTGGGCCGCTTGGAACAGCATGTCTTGGAATGCCGGGGGCAACGGCACGACAAATATTGGGACGAATTCAGTCATCAATTTGGTCAATTTGGAGGCGGATGATCCGCGGATGGGCATCCTCTATACCCAGCAACTCGTTACCGCCGGCAACTACAACCTTGGCGCGATGAATGTCAATTGCAACCCAACCAATTATCTAACCGGCAACTTACTGCCACCCGTTGCCTCAACCAATCTCGATACTTGGTACCGGGAAGGCACCAATAGCTTTTTTATCAAGACGAATATTTCCAAAAAAGTTGTTGCCAATGCTTATGTCTCCGTCGGTGAGATTGGCTATGTCCACCGTGGTGAACCGTGGGCGACAATCCGGCTCCAGCCGTTCACGACTTGGGCAACCGCCACCGTTCCAGCCACAAACTATCTGTATGGCGAAGGCAAGCTATTGGATTATTTCCGGGTCAATGATTTAATTGATGTGGCCGGCCGCATCAATCTCAACACCGATACCAATGGGCCGGTGTATACCGGTTGTATCAACAACGGCATTAATCAAAGCCCGGCGCTGTTTGCGCTTTTCAGCGGGATTACAAATTCGTGGTACACAAATTCAGCCTACGCCAACCTTATCCCACCTGGGTCAGGCAATACTATCGATGGCGTCACTGATGATAAAATCACGGCGATTATCAAGGAGATTGGTGATTATCGCGCCTGTATGACGAATGGCGCAGCGAATTACACCGGTCAAGATAACCTCATGACATACGTTGGTGAATTGTGCGCCATCAGCAATCTCACTACCTACACTGATAAAAACGGCAATACACAGCCCATTTCCTATACCGATGACGCCAATCGTGAGGCGCTGATCCGCGCCGTCGCTAATCTGGTCACGACGTGGGAAGGCGGCGGCGCGAGCGTGATTTTGGCTTGGGGTCAGGTGATCAAGGGTGGCGGCACCACTTGGGGCGACAATACTAACGGCACTCCGGGCCAGATTGTGAAAATCCAAGCCACATTCCAGGTCGTCAATGGAAAGATCCAGATGACTTCCTACCAGTACATCCCATAGCTTGACCGCCGCCATAAGTAACTGCAAATCAAGCCGTCCCAGAGGCCGGTCGGGCCTAAAACTGCCCTTTTCGCGGGGGTTTTGACCCCTGACAAAACGGTTTTGTTGCCCTTCAAAATCATTTTGAAGCCTTTCAAAGTCGTTTTGAAGCCCTTCGGAATCATTTTGAAGCCCTTCAAAGTCATTTCGCTACCCTTCAAAATCATTTTGCTGCCCTTCAAAATCGTTTTGAAGCCCTTCAAAGTCATTTTGAAGTCCTTCAGAATCGTTTTGTTGCCCTTACAAATCATTCTACCGGCCACCCGTTAAGGCTTCCGTGGCATCACTGCACCCACCAATTCCAAGGCGTTGTGCCGGTAGTCCAGCCGCCGCCACTGCCCGGTGA
>Ga0118677_10006549_pt1 | contig 19624 bp, 10 predicted proteins | sample AliMusrvi5mmetaG_FD_86154 | JGI IMG/M metagenome (GOLD analysis project Ga0118677, IMG submission 86154)
GCGTAACAGTAAAAACGGTGTTGCAGAAAAACAATCTGACAGTACCACACCACCGGAAATTGAGTCTGAAGAATTCTTCCGCTTCACCTTTGACAATCTGCTGGAAGGTTGCCAGGTACTGGACTTTAACTGGAATTACATTTATCTGAACAAAACGGCTGAACGACAGAATCAACGTTCTAACCAGGAACTTTTGGGTCAGAAATATCCGGAAATTTGGCCAGGTATAGAGACCACCAATGTGTATTCTGAAATTAAGCGTTGCCTTGAGAACCGTGTGCCTGTTCAGATGGAAAACCTTTTTGTTTATCCTGACGGAAAAGAAGCCTGGTTCAACCTGAGCATACAGCCCATACCGATAGGTGTCCTGATTATGTCCTATGACATATCGCTTCGCAAAGAGGCTGAACGTCAGCTTGCACAGATGAGGCGGCTTTATTCAACCCTGAGCCAGGTGAACCAGATGGTGGTGCGGGTAAAGGAAAGGGATGAACTGTTTCAGACCATTTGTGATGTTGCTGTTGAGTATGGTGAATTTACCCTTTCATGGGTCGGGCTCCTGGATGAGAAATCGGGGGAGATTATTCCTGTTGCCGCGAGGGGACTGGATATCCGGCATTGGCCTTTCGAAAATTCCAATATCAATAATGACCTTCAAAAAGGTGGCTTGTCTGTCAGGGCCATTATCACATCCGCTGTAATTACAAGTGAGGATATCAGGATGGACACGCAGGTGTCTGCCCTTCATCCTCAGCTCAGGGATTTTCCTTTCCATGCATCCGCCTCAGTTCCCTTTCGGATGAATGGTAAAACAATTGGTGTGGTGACCTTTGTATCGGGAGAGACCGGCTTTTTCAACTCAGCCGATGAGATCCGGCTCCTCGAGGAGATGGGGCTGGATATTTCCTTTGCCCTAGACAACATTGAAGCCGAACGTGTAATGAGACAATGGGCGGATGCTTTCGAGCATTGTGCTCATGGGATTGTGATCGGCCATCCGGAGACAAACAGAATTATTACCTGCAATCCGGCTTTTGCCCGGGCACAAGGCACGACAATCGATGAGATCACTTCCATGCCCATACTTAGTTTATATGATGAAAGTAACCAAAGCCAGATAAAGCAATATCTGGAGATTGCAGATCGCACAGGCAGCGTTCAGTTTGAGGCAACAAAACTTCGCCCGGACGGTGGCAGGTATGAGGTGCAGATGGATGTTGTCAGCGTTCGCAACGAAGATGGAAATTTGCTCTACCGCGTAGCGACACAGCAGGATATTTCAAATCGAAAAAGCGACGAACAGACGCTTCGGGAAAGTGAAGAGCGGTACCGCAGCCTGTTTGAGCATATGGCAGAAGGGTATGCATATTGCCAGATGATTTTTGAAGATGGTGTACCCGTGGACTGGATCTACATTTCAGTAAATGATGCCTTCGGGGATCTTACGGGGCTTAAAAACGTAAAAGGAAAACATGTTTCGGAAGTAATTCCGGGTATCCGGATTACTGATCCCCAATTGTTTGAGAGGTATGCCCGTGTTTCAATGACTGGAAAACACGAGAAATTTGAAATTTTCGTAGAGGGTCTCCAAATGTGGTTCTCTGTTTCAGTTTATAGCCCAGGACTGGAATTTTTTGTATCTGTCTTTGATGTCATAACAGAGCGAAAGCAGGCGGAACTTGCCCTCAGAGACAGCGAAGCATTATTCTCAACAACATTTAGTTCCAGTCCGATCCCGGTAAGCCTGACGGATATAGCAACCGGAAAATGGGTGGCAGTAAATGAAGCGTTTCTGAATGTTACTGGCTATGACCGTGCTGAGGTTATCGGACATACTTTTCAGGATATCAGTTTATGGAAACACCCGGATCAGCGAAAAGAGATGGTTGGTATTCTCAACATTCTCGGAAGTGTTTCCAACTTTGAGGTAGATATTAATAAAAAGAATGGGGAAACAAGCACCATGCTTATATCGGTCAAGAAAGTTGAACTGGCAGAAAAAACTTACCTTCTGATAATGGGCAATGAAATTACCGAACGCAGGAAAGCCGAGGCAGATATACAGTTCCAGAATATCCTTCTTACTACTCAGCAGGAGGCATCGATCGATGGAATACTCGTTGTCGATGAAAATAATCATATTCTAACCTACAATAATAGGTTTGTTGAGTTATGGGGAATTCATCCGGACCTTGTCGAGGCCCGTGAAGATGAGCCAGTGCTGAGGTTCACAACCTCTCAGGTTGCTGATCCTGAGTCATTCATCGGGAAGGTTCGGTTCCTTTTTGACAACAGGAATGAGATCAGTCAGGATGAAGTCAGCCTCAGGGACGGACGTTTTTTTGACAGGTATTCTGCTCCCATGACGGGGAAAGACGGAAAGTACCTTGGTCGTGTCTGGTATTTCAGGGACATTACCCAGCGTAAAAAGGCGGAAGCTGAAATTCAAAAGTTTAATGAAGAACTTGAGCAGCGAGTAACAGATCGAACAATACAGCTGCAGGCAGCAAACCAGGAACTTGAAGCTTTTTCATATTCTGTATCCCATGACCTTCGGGCCCCAATCAGGAGCATCAATGGCTTTACAAACATCCTGTTGGAAGACTATGCGCCAAAATTAGATGAGGATGGGAAAAAGTACTGCTCACTTATCCTTGATAGTGCAAAACAGATGGAACATCTGGTCGACGACCTGCTGGCTTTTTCCCGGCTGAGCCGGACTGAAATGCAAAATTCTGTCATCAATATGAAAACCATGGCCAACAAGGTTTACGAGGAGATGTCGGATTCTCTTGACAATGACAGGATTCAATTCACCATAGCGGATATCTGCAACGCGCTGGGGGATCCATCCATGTTAAAGCAGGTGTGGATCAACCTGATCTCAAATGCAGTCAAATACAGTTCCAAAAAGGAACAGGCAGTAATATCAGTGACATGCAGAAAGGAGCAGGGAAAGTGTGTCTTTTGTATAAGGGATAACGGGGTCGGATTTGATATGAAGTTCAGTGATAAACTGTTTGTGGTATTCCAGCGGCTTCACAGTGCAAGAGAGTTTGAAGGGACAGGGGTCGGGCTGGCAATTGTACAGCGGGTTATTCACCGTCATGGGGGCGAGGTATGGGCGGAAGGAGAGGTCGGCAACGGAGCAGCATTTTACTTTTCATTACCATCCAAAGGAACATGATTCCGGAAAAAGACTGAAATGACAATTATAGCACTTTCAGACCACTCCTGATTATGAACTTAAAAATATAGCAGCATGTACAACCCGCTTCCATTTTTGCCCAAAAGGTTTCAGCGGTTGATCGGATCGCTCAGGGACCTGAAAATTTCGCCCAGGCTCGTCTTTTACACCATGGGGGCACTTGCAACACTATGGTTTCTAATTCGTGTGATCCCAAAACCAAGCAGGGCCGGCTATCCCTGCATGAGAGCCACTGCGCCTTTTATGTCTGGTTTTGTGTTGTACCTGATAAGCCTAGCAGCGTCTGTGACAACATACAGACAGTTTCGCAGGCATCTTTCTGCTTCCAGGTATTTTAATGCAGCTTTGTTTTTATGTGGGGCCCTCTTTTTCTTCTTTCTCACTTTTGTCAGGTTTCCGGGCCTTTCAAATGCCGGAAGCCGTGCCGGCAGTGTGGGTTTTTTTACACCAAACCAGCCGATAGGTGTCGCAAAGGGGATTTTCCCGGGCAGGGTGGTATGGATGTGGAACCCGACAGCTACCAATGAAAACTGTACCAATACATCCAATGAGAATGGTGTCATTGATGCCGGGGATAATGCCTGGTTCATGGCAAAGAACAACAATCCTGCAGTACTCGACAGCATGATGGAGCGATGCCTTTGGGGACTGACCGGCAGGACAGATCCCGCTAAGGCATGGGATACGATCTTCAGGTTCTTTAACCAGACTCATGGAAACGGAAATTCCGGCTATTCGGCTGGCCAGAAGATATTTATCAAGATCAATGCAACGACCGCTTATGGCGGCCTGGCTTCACACCGTTTCAATGCTGACCTTGGCCGGACTGACAGCCTTTCGGTCAACGATTTTGCCTCTGAAACCAACCCTTTTGTAGTTCTGTCAGTGCTCAGGCAGCTTGTCAATTTTGCGGGTGTACCCGAGGATATGATCTACGTGGGAGATCCTGCACGAAATGTATACAAGGAAAACTTCGACATGTGGCATAATGAATTTCCGGGGGTTCATGTTTTTGGAAACAACCTCATCCATCCTGAAATTCCGGTTGTTTCCCTGGGCAGAACTCCTGTTGTTATCAGTGCAGCTGACAAAGTCTTTTTTTCAGATCATGGGACAGTCATGCCGGATGCAGTCACGGATAAACTCTTCACCATTTTTGATGAAATGACTTACCTGATCAACATCCCTGCCATGAAAGCACATGCCGTGGCCGGGATAACCCTTGCAGCCAAGAACCACTTTGGTTCCTTCACGCGTGAATGGGCCATGCATATGCACAAGGGTTTGATGGACAATGCCGATGATCCTGTCCGGCTGGGTTACGGACTATACAGGGTGCAGACGGATATCATGATGCATAAACTGCTGAGTGGAAAAAATCTCCTGATCATAGTCGATGGACTCTATCCTTCGGATGAAGCCCAGGCAGTGCCGAAGAAATGGACTTCACTTCCATTTTCAAATAACTGGTGTTCCTCCCTCTTCATGTCGCTGGATCCGGTTGCTATTGAATCGGTTTGTCATGATTTTTTACGTACGGAGTATAACGGACCAACGCTTGCAACAAGCCGGCCAAACTGGTATGGAGTGGATGATTACCTTCACCAGGCGGCAGATTCCTCTCTATGGCCGGATAATATCGTTTATGACCCTGATAATGACGGTGTCCTGATCGCTTCCCTGGGGGTTCATGAGCATTGGAACGATTCACTGCACAAGCAATATACCCGAAATCTTGGCACAGGTTTCGGAATAGAGCTTTTCAAAGCTCATGAGCACATCCCGGGAGCCATCAGTGAAAATGAGATTCTTCATTTCCTTGTTTATCCGAACCCGGCAGAAAACCTTCTGCATATTTATGACCCCGACCACAGGCTGAGATCCTTTGAACTTCTTGATATGAGGGGAGAAACTTTAATGCAGGGTAAGATCCCCGAACAAGCGGCTGCTAATGTGAATATCTCTGAGTTGAAGAGCGGCGTGTATTTCCTCAGGCTGAGCGGCGCCTGTAAGGAATCCGTAATAAGATTTGTAAAACGGTAGGTATACCCGAATGATCAGCCAACCTTGCTGATCTTTTCAAGACGCTCAAAGTCGCGTATCTCTATGGATTTTCCTTTCACAACAATGATCCCTTCCCTGTTGAATTTTGATAGGGTGTGGATGACATTCTCTGTTGAACAGCCTGCAAATTCAGATAGTTCCTTGCGGGAAAGGGTCAGTGTGAAATTCGGGCTTGAATAAACCGTTCCGGAAAGAAAAAGCAGGATGTCTGCGATCCTTCCGTTCACCTGTTTGTGCGCCAGGTTGATGAAATTCATGATCGAGGTCTTGAACATCCCGGTTACCAGTTCAAGGAGTTTCATAAGGAACAGGTTGTTGGCCATTGCGATCTCTTTCAGCATCATCATGTCGATCATGCATACTTCACAGTCTTCCACGGCATAAACAGAAAACAGGTTCAACCCTTCATTGAAAATATTGGCCCCCCCGATGAGCGAGGGTGATTTGGTGATGGTGAGGATCAGGTTTTTTCCCTTTTCGTCTTCATAAAAGAACTTCACGATCCCTTTCTGGAGAAACACTAAATGGGTTGCGCTGGCTTCCTGTTTCAGGATCGCTTCACCTTTCCGGAATAACAGTTGCGTTGACCTTTTCTGAAGTTTGTCAAACTCCTCCGGTTTAATGTATTGGCAGCTAATCAGCTTGAAAAGACATTGGTCGCAATTGTAGATCTTCGAGCGAAGTGTATTGCTGATCATGGTGAATTTTCTTCAAAAGTAGCTATTAAAAGTTTACAAAAATCATAAGGATTTATGAAATAATGCAGTTTTCGTGTACGAACAATACAGTTTAAATGATGCCGGGTTTCATATGTTGATCCGCTATAGGTGTTGCTCCGGGGCTTAATTTTGCAGCAAATAAACGGAATATAAACAGCATGGAAATACAACAGATTTCAATCCTCAGCGGATGCGGAAAAAACGGTGACCAGGAACTGGTTGACCGTTTTGATTTGAACATGGGCGATATTATCAGTATCGTCGGACCTACCGGGTGTGGTAAAACCACACTGATCAATGACATCGAACTTTTTGCAAACAGGAACACACCTTCAGGAAGGCAGGTTCTTATTAACGGCGAACCCGTAAGCGAGGATTTTACCTTCGATCCAAAAAAACACCCGATCGCCCTGATCTCCCAGCATACCAATTTCCTGTCGGACCTCCCGGTTGGGGAATTTCTGAGGATACATGCCATGGTGCGCGGATCTGACAATGTGGATACTATCATTGAGGAGACGCTGGAGTTTGCCAACCAGCTCACGGGTGAGGCCATCATCCCGGATACGGCTATGACGGAACTCTCCGGGGGACAGACACGTTCACTGCTGATTGCGGATGCAGTGATCATCGGGAACTCCCCGATCATTCTCCTTGATGAAATTGAAAATGCCGGCATTCACCGTACCAAGGCACTTGAACTGCTGAAACGGTACAAAAAGATATTCGTTTTTGTGACGCATGATCCACGAATCGCATTGCTCTCTGACTTTCGCATTGTGATGAGGAACGGTGCCATGCAGAAACTGATCAGTACAAATGAAGATGAACGCCTTGCTGCAAACGAACTGAAACGTATCGATGATGTGATGCTGTTTTTCCGTTCCATGATCCGCGCGGGCGAACAGATCACAGCTGATGTACTGGAAGAGAATATGAAAAAATTATCCAACTAAAAACGAAACGATGAAACTGATCATATTTGCAGGTCCTCCCACCTGTGGGAAAACAACCGTCATCCGGCAGGTTATCCGCCGCATGGTGAAAAAAGATTTAAAAACCGCTTACATCAAGATCGATGTGCTTTATGCGGACGAAGATGAGGTGATCGCGAAAGAATTCGGCATTCCCACAAAAAAGATCTATTCAGGGGAATTGTGCCCCGATCATTGCAACGTTGTTGTACTGGACGAAGCCGTTGAATGGGCTGAAAAAAACGGAGCAGGGTATCTGTTCGTGGAAACGGCCGGTCTCTGCCTGCGCTGTTCTCCTTATGTCGAAAATTCACTGGGTGTTGTTGTACTCGAAGCCACCAGCGGTATGAACCTCCCGCGTAAGATCGGCCCGATGCTTACTCTTGCCGATATTGCTGTCATAACCAAGATCGACCTCATCTCCCAGGCGGAGCGTGAAGTCTTCCGCTATCGGGTACTTGAATCTGCAAAAGAGATCATCGTCGTGGAAAGCAATGCCCTTTACGGCATCGGGATCGACCCGATCGTAAAGAACATTGAACGCACGAATGATCTTGAATTCCCGATGTTCCTGCGCGGAAACCCGCCGGTTGGCACTTGTACCATCTGTGTCGGTAAAAAGGAGATCGGGGCAAAAAATCATTTTGGGGTCCTCCGCACGATGGACCAGGAATTATTTTATGTAGGTGAATGAGAAAGCGGATCTACCTGGATAATGCGGCAACAACCTGTCTGGATGAACGGGTGCTGGAAACGATGATGCCCTGTTTTACAGAGTATTACGGCAATGCTTCCAGCCTGCACTCCGATGGTTCCAATGCTAAGGCTATCCTTGAGGATGCCCGGAAAAGCCTTGCATCCTGTGTTGGATCTTCCCCTGATGAAATTGTTTTCACCTCCTCGGGAACAGAAGCAAACAACCTCGCACTGAAAGGGGCTGCGTTTGCAAACAGGGCTAAAGGCAATCACATCATCGTATCATCCATTGAACATGATTGCATTTTGAATACCTGTCACTGGCTTGAAACGCAGGGCTTCTCCGTTACTTACCTTGTTGTCGGGGAAGATGGTCTCGTGGATCCTGATTTTCTTGAACAGCATTTAACCCGTTCCACTATCCTGGTTTCGGTAATGCATGCCAACAACGAGATCGGAACGATCCAGCCGCTGAAGGAGATCGGGGAACGTCTGAAGAAACGGGGCATCCTTTTTCATTCGGATGCCTGCCAGTCTTTTGGCAAAATTCCCCTTGACTTCAATGCATCCGGACTTGACCTGCTGACAATCAATTCGCATAAGATCTACGGACCGAAAGGCGTGGGTGCGCTGGTGGTCAGGAATGGTGTTTTATTAGAGCCAGTTCTGCATGGCGGCGGGCAGGAGAAAGGATTGCGTTCCTCTACAGAAAACATTCCCGGAATAGCCGGTTTTGCCAAAGCGGCGGAGTTATGCTGCGCTGAAATGGCGGAGGAAGCGACCCGGATAAGCGCGTTGCAGCAGCTGTTGGTTCGCGGTCTCGAAGCGGAATTTGAAGGCATCTATTTTAATGGCAGCCTTACAAACAGGCTTCCCCACAATCTTAATTTCTGCATCAGCGGACTGGAAGGGGAGAGCATTCGCCTTTTGTTATTGCTGGATGAGGAAGGCATCTCTGTTTCGACGGGCAGTGCCTGTTCCTCCAATGCAGGCGACAGCCATGCATCCCATGTGCTGAAGGCGATCGGGCGCAACCCGTTCGAAGCCCGCGGCGCCATTCGCCTGAGCATGGGCCGTTTTACGACGGAAGGGGATATCCTCACTTTTTTAAAACTGTTTACAGAAAAGAGTAGTCAGCTGAATTCAATATTTTCATAAATAAAATCAATTAAAATGGAAACGACCTCGAAAACGATTGCGGTTACAGAATGCCTGCCCGGACTGGATTGCGGAGCCTGCGGTTATAAAACATGTGACCAGTTTGCAGAACTTCTTCTCACCGAACCGGATGAGATAAAACGCTGTATCCATGTTAACGGGAATGCCCCGAAAAGTAATGGTCATGATAACTGCGCCGCCTGCAAGCCGGTTGGACTTGGCAATAAAATGGGGTGGAAGGACAGTATGGGCAGGGAGTTCGATTATATCCTCGACTGTTTTGAAAATGAAGCTGGCCCAAGGGAAACAATGCTCCCTTACAACCCGACACTTGTAAAAGAACTGGGTGTAAAAAAAGGTGATGTGATGATCGGCCGCCCGATGGGTATGTCCTGCGGATGCCCGATCACTCATTGCGGTGTTGTTACGGATGTGGATGCACGGAATGGTGTCATCAACTGGTGTGTTACCGGTCCGCTGAGACCACGTTCTGAAGGCTTTATCGACATCGGATATTACACCGCCCAGGCTTATGAGGGCATCATTAAGGAATCCAGGGAGCCGATCCAGCTTGGCCGCCGTTACTGGTTTATGCCCCGGCGATGCATGCTTCAGTGGAGACACAGCGGCCTGATAAACGCTGTCACGAAAATGAAGGACGGCAGTCTGAAAATCCGGGTTGAGGGACTTTACATCGGGTAAAGTTCCCCCGGTCCTTGTTCCAGAATGTTGCAGTGAAGCAAATTAATCTTATTTTTGTTTCATGAATGCAGCAGCTATTCTTTTCCGTCGCTCTTTAACCTTGTTTTTTGCGCTTTACTTTTTAGCGCTGACACTAAAGCCTTGTGCTGATCATGAGGTATTAGTCTACGGCGATACGCATGCTGCAGTTTTCATGAAGGATACCTCTGCAGGACACAATCATACGGATTGCTGCTCCCCCTTATGCACCTGCAACTGTTGCAGCCTGCCGTTGCTGATGGTAACTCCTTTTTCTGTCATCATGAATGCGCCTCGTCCTGAGGTTGTAAAGATTCATCCTGTTATCCAGCCTGAATCTGTTTTCTCCCATTCAATCTGGGAGCCTCCCAAAGCCTGATTTTCCTTCTAAATCCATTCTTTTCATCACCTGTAACGGATCAAGGGTCTGTTGCGGGTCACCCTTTTATTCCAGGATTTAAGATTTAATATCATGATTCAGAAGATTATAGATTTTTCAATCAGAAATAAATTTATTGTCGGGATTTTTGTTGTGGCACTGATCGGCTGGGGCGCCTACTCCCTGGCACGCATGCCGATTGATGCGATCCCTGATATTACCAACAACCAGGCACAGATCATTTCCGTTGCTCCCTCACTGGCGGTGCAGGAGGTGGAGAGTTTTATCACGGCTCCGATCGAGGTGGCTGTTGCCAACATTCCGGATATTATTGAACTGCGATCGATTTCCCGCCTCGGTCTTTCGGTTGTAACCGTGGTATTTAAGGACGGGGTGGATGTTTACTGGGCCAGGCAGCAATTGAACGAGCGGCTCAAAGAGGCAGAAGACGCGATTCCTCCGGGACTCGCCCAGATTGAACTGGCTCCCATCTCTTCAGGACTGGGTGAAATATACCAATACCGTCTGGCTGTCAGCAAGGGGTTTGAACAGAAGTTCACACCGATGGATTTGCGGACACTTCAGGACTGGGTTGTAAGGCGTGAGATGCTTGGCACCCCAGGCGTTGCGGATATTAACAGTTACGGAGGGTTCGTTAAACAATACGAGATCGCCATCAACCCGGCGCGGCTTAGCGGAATGAATCTTACCCTGACCGATATTTTTGAAGCGCTTGAGCGGAATAATGAGAATACCGGAAGTGCCTACATTGATAAAAAACCTACCGCCTTTTTTATCCGGGGCATCGGCCTCGTAAAGACGATCGATGATATCGAGAAAATCGTCGTTAAGGTCAACCCATCCGGCATCCCGCTGCTGATCAGGGATGTGGCCACGGTTCAATACGGGAATGCCACCCGGTACGGCGCCCTTGTCGTCGACACCTCCGAGGCAGTGGGAGGTGTGGTCATGATGCTGAAGGGGGCCAATGCCCACGAAGTGATCGAGAATGTTGAAGCACGGATCAAATCCATCCAGAAATCCCTGCCCAAAGGGGTCACCGTTGAATCATTTCTCAACCGTTCCGACCTGGTGGGCCGGGCCATAGGAACTGTTACGAGAAACCTCATCGAAGGGGCCCTCATCGTGATCCTGATCCTGGTCATCCTGTTGGGTAATTTCAGGGCAGGTCTTATCGTGGCTTCCGTTATTCCCCTCTCCATGCTTTTCGCTTTTTCCCTGATGGATCTTTTTGGTGTGTCGGGGAATCTTATGAGCCTGGGGGCTATCGACTTCGGACTGATTGTGGATGGAGCCATAATTATTGTTGAAAGCGTGGTTCACCGGATCACCATGAGCAAGCACCACCACCAGGGCATTGAAAAACTTTCGAGGGAGCAGATGGACCAGAATGTTTTTGAATCAACAAAAACCATGATGAGTTCCGCCACTTTCGGACAGATCATTATCCTGATCGTTTACCTGCCCATCATGGCGCTGGTGGGGATTGAAGGGAAGATGTTCCGCCCGATGGCCCAGGTGGTGGCATTTGCCCTGCTGGGCGCGGCTATCCTTTCCATTACCTATGTGCCTGTCGCATCGGCCCTTTTCCTGAGCCGCAAGACAGGGCATAAACCCAATTTTTCGGATACCCTGATGAAATGGATCCATACCGCCTTCAATCCTGTATTTGCCTTTACGATCAGGCATCGTGTGCTGGTCTCCGTTTCCGCATTCCTGCTGTTCGTTTTCAGTTTATTTGTATTCAACGGGCTGGGAGGGGAATTTATTCCCCAGCTGGAAGAAGGCGACCTGGCAGCGGGTGTGATCACCCTGCAGGGTGGATCGCTCAGCAATACCATTGAGCAGGTGGAAAAGGCAAATAAAATATTGCTTGCCTCTTTCCCTGAAATAAAACATACCGTTTGCAAGATCGGATCGGCTGAAATTCCAACCGACCCAACCCCTATGGAAACCGGTGACTATGTTATCACGCTGAAGGATAAAAGTGAATGGACCTCTGCAAAGAACCGTGAGGAGCTGGTTGCGTTGATGGATGAAAAACTGAGTGTGCTGGCGGGTGTGAAATTTGAATTCCAGCAACCGATACAGATGCGGTTCAATGAGCTGCTGTCGGGTTCGAAACAGGATATTGCCATTAAGATTTTTGGCGACGACCTTGACCTGCTTGCGGCAAAAGCAACAGAAGTTGAAAAGATCATCCGGCAGATCGGGGGTGTTGAGGATATCAATGTGGAGAAGGTTACCGGTCTGGCACAGGTACAGGTTGAATACAACCGTGGCAGGCTGGCACAGTATGGCTTGTCGGTTGAGGATGTGAACCGGGTCCTTCGTGCGGCCTTTGCCGGAAGCCAGGCAGGCGTGGTCTATGACGGGGAAAGACGGTTCGGGATGGTGGTCAGGCTGGATAAAGATTACCGTCAGAGCCTCAGCGATGTGAAGAACCTGTCGGTAGCTCTGCCGGGAGGAGGACAGATACCCTTTGAACAGGTAGCTGACATCCAGATAAAGTCGGGCCCCGCCCAGGTCTCCCGCGAAGACACCAAACGCCGTATCACGGTTGGCTTTAATGTCCGTAACCGGGATGTTCAGAGTGTGATTTCTGAGGTGACCGGCGAGATCGATGCAAAGGTTCAGCTCCCTACCGGTTATTTTGTGACCTACGGCGGACAGTTCCAGAACCTGGAGGCTGCCAAGAAACGCTTGTCCATTGCGATACCCGTTGCCCTGCTGCTGATTTTTGTGTTACTCTATTTCACCTTCCATTCCGTGAAGCAGAGCCTTCTGATCTTTTCCGCCGTGCCCATGGCAGCCATCGGAGGGGTATTTGCGCTCTGGCTCCGGGGAATGAACTTTTCCATATCCGCAGGGGTGGGATTTATTGCATTGTTCGGTGTTGCCGTACTGAACGGTATTGTGCTGATTGCTGAGTTTAACCGGCTTGAAAAAGAGGGGGTGACGGATATTACAGAAAGGGTGTTAACAGGATTGAGGATCCGTCTCCGTTCGATCATCATCACCGGTGCCGCGCCTGCACTGGGATTTTTGCCGATGGTGATCTCAACATCAGCAGGTGCCGAAGTTCAGAAACCACTGGCTACCGTGGTGATCGGCGGGCTTGTCACTGCTACATTGCTGACGCTTGTCGTGCTGCCTGCTCTTTACATCGTATTTTCTTCCGGAAAAATCAGACTTTCAATTAATAAGGAAGCCGGGAAAATGATATCCCTGGTCTTACTGCTTTTATTGGGTCCTGCCTGCTTTACTGCTGTCCGTGCGCAACAGCCGGGCATCATCAATGTGAAGCAGGCGGTGCAGATCGCAATTGACAGGAACCTGTCAGTCCGGGCTGCAGTTACCTCCGTAGATCTTCAGAAAGCGATGAAGGCGGCTGCCTGGGATTTACCGAAAACCAGCCTGGAAGGGCAATACGGGCAATTTAATTCGTATACGAAGGATAACAGTTTTACTGTTTCTCAATCCTTTGCTTTTCCCTCGGTATATGTAAACCAGTCGAGACTCGCAAATGCCAATGTGAAAAGCAGCGAGTGGCAGCTGAACTCTTCGAAGCTTGAGATTGCCACCCAGGTGAAGCAGGTTTACTGGCAGCTGGCTTACCTGCATTCCAAACGAAAACTCCTGATATGGCAGGACAGCCTCTACTCTGGGTTCCTGAAGGCAGCTGAACTCCGGGCAAAAACAGGGGAGACCAACCGCCTCGAAATGATCACGGCACGGTCGCAGGCCATGGATGTCAAAAACCAGCTCCAGCAGGTTGTTGCCGACCTGGTGATTTACAGCCGGAAACTCCAGGTTCTCCTGAATACCGGTTCCTTCGTAGATACGGCGGATACGGTATTGTTGCGGGCCGGGATCCCGCCGGCCGACAGCCTGGCTGTTATGGCTAATCCTGCCGTGGGATATATGCAGCAACAGCTTGAAGTTTCCCATGTAGAACTCCAGCTTCAACGCAGTCAGTTCTGGCCTGATCTCAGCATCGGTTATTTCAGCCAGACCATGCAGGGCACCCAGGAGGTTAACGGGGTGGATAAAACCTTTGGAAAGAATGATCGTTTTTCGGGTATGCAGGCCGGGATATCACTTCCAGTCTGGTTTGGGCCAACGGCAGCAAAAACGAAAGCGGCCAGGCTCCGGGAGAAAATCTCTAGGGAAAACGCGGAATCCTATACCAAATCAATCTCAGGCGACTATCAGACGTTGCTCGGGGAATGTGCAAAATACAGCAGCAGCCTGGATTATTATGAGAAACAGGCCATCCCTGAAGCCAACCTCATCATCGACCAGGCCACCAGAAGTTATAAGGCAGGGGCCATGGATTACCTTGATTATATCATGAACCTTGGCCGGGCATTGAGTATCCGCCAAAACTACCTTGATGCTTTAAACAATTACAACCAGGCGATCATTTCAATTGACTTTATTACAGGTAAAATATTTTAAAAACCAGACTATGACAAAATACAGTTTCATAACAGCCTTGCTGATTTCAGTGTCCCTGATGCTGGCATCCTGCAGTGGCAACAAAAAAGCAGATACAGGATCCAGGCCGCCGGAAGTACTTCCCGTGGATGTCGTTGAATTAAGGAGCGACCAGGAAAAATTGTGCAACATTGAAACCGGAACCATTGAAATGCGGTCCCTCGCCGGCACCCTGAAGGTGAACGGCATTATCACCGTTGCACCGCAGAATTTCGCAACGGTTTGCATGCCGATGGGAGGCTTCGTGAAAAGCACCTCCCTGATGCCCGGGAACGTTGTAGCGAAAGGGCAGCCGCTGGCCGTCCTCGAAAATCCGGAGTTCATTGATATGCAGCAAAATTACCTGGAAGCAAAAAATAAGCTTGAATTTGCGGAAGCCGACTTTAAACGCCACAGTGAACTTTATAAAAATGATGTTTATTCTCAGCAGAATCTTCAGCAGGTTACCGCGGATTATAAAAACCTGCAGGCACAGGTCAAAGCCCTCGAACAAAAGCTGGCTTTGATCGGGATCGATCCTGCAACCATCCGGGAGGAGAATATCACCCGGTCTGTCACACTGTTATCTCCCATTTCGGGATACGTAAAAGCTGTGAATGTTAATGTCGGCAAATTTGTCTCCCCCTCCGATGTATTGTTTGAGATCGTAAACAGCGATAAACTGTTTCTTGAACTCACCCTGTTTGAGAAGGATGCTGATAAGGTCAGTGCAGGCCAGCAAATCAGGTTCCTGATCAATAATGAGACGGATGTTCACAACGCGGTGATCAGCCAGACGGGTAAATCCATCAATGCTGATAAAACCTGTAAAGTATATGCCAGTGTTTCATCCTCCTGCAAAAATATGTTTCCGGGGATGTATGTCAATGCAACCATCGAAACTTCAGGAAGCAAAGTGGCTTCTTTGCCTTCCGGGGCGGTTGTAAGCTTCGATGACAAGGACTATATTTTTGTTGTCGGCAGAAATAAGATGGAAAACGGGAAACCTGTTACTGAATATAAAATGGTGCAGGTGCAAAAAGGCATTTCCGATGGGGGTTTTACCGAAGTGATATTACCTCCGGGATTTGATCTGAAAACACCCGGTATTGTGCTGAAAGGTGCCTACAACCTCCTGTCGGCAAAGAAAAATGCAGGTGAAATGGCCTGCTGAGAATGAAAAATGAAAAGTGAAAAGTGAACAATGAGCAGGGGCGGGTTTTTATTTTGAGAAACCATGTTTGTGAAGCATAACAATCAGTATTTTTGTACCTTCACTTTAACCCCGGACCATGAATAAAAAACATTTTCTGAGCCTGATCTGTTTCGGATTGCTCGTTATTTCTGTATCCTGTTCTTTCCACCCGAAAGATAAGTCAGCAAACGGGAAAGATGCCCTGGTATCCCACATCGATTCGACAGTAAAACCCGGTGCAGACTTTTTTCTCTACGCCAACGGGAAATGGTTTAAGGAAAACCCGATCCCTGCCAGTGAGCAGAATAACGGGCTCTGGCAGCTTATCCAGGATACAATCAATGCCCAGATACGCAATATCTGCGAATCTTCAGCAAAACTGGTCAACCCGGAAAAGGGCAGCGCCAAGCAGAAGATCGGAGATTTCTTTTATACAGGTATGGACAGTCTGACCCGCAACAACAAGGGCCTGGCTGACCTGGATAAGGAACTTAAGGACATTGATGCCATCAAGGATGTCAGGGGTCTTATGAAATCTGTTGCCATGATCCACCAGGTTTCTGGTTCGCCCTGCTTCGGCATGTACGTCGGGCAGGATGACAAGATCAGCAGCAAGAATGCCTTGATTGTATGGCAGTCAGGGCTGAATCTTCCCGACCGCAGTTATTATTTCGACATGGATGCAAGGGCAAAGGATATCCGGATCAAATACCAGGAGCATCTTGCCCACGCATTTGTACTGATGGGTTATGATGAGGCGAAAGCAAAGGCTTCCGCTGACCATATGCTGAAACTGGAAACCGCCCTTGCCAAAGTATCACGTAAACGCGAAGATCTCCGGGACCCTGAGCGGAACTATAACAAATTACCAGTCAAACAATTCACTGCATCTGTTCCCGATTTTGATATGGCAGGTTATATCGCAGAGGTTGGATTGCACAATGTGGATACGGTGATTGTCGGACAGCCTGAATACCTGAAGGCGCTGAACGGTTACCTGAAGTCCATTCCCCTGGCCGACTGGAAAGATTACCTGAAATACTCACTGGTGAGGGGCCTCAACCGTTACCTGGATGATAAGACCTACAAGGAATTCTTCAGCTTTTACAATACGACCCTGCGGGGCGTGAAGGAGCCCAAACCAAGGTGGAAAAGGGTAGTGGAGGAAACAGACGGTTCGCTTGGTGAACTGATAGGCCAGGTGTATGTAAATGAATACCTGCCGAAAGGCACCAAAGAGAAATTACTGGAGATCGGCAATGCGATCAAAAGCGTTTATGAAGAGCGGATCAAAGGACTTGACTGGATGAGTGATGCAACCAAGGCAAAGGCAGTATCCAAACTCAGAAGCGTGATCATGAAAGTCGGGTATCCGGATCATTGGAAGGACCTGAGCAAAATGGAGATCGACCGGTCTTCCTTTGTCAGAAATGTGATGAATGCCAACAAATGGGAATACGGTTACATGGTTTCCAAATACGGAAAACCCGTCGACCGCACCGAATGGAATATGGAGCCACAGACATACAACGCTTATTACAATCCCTCCAACAATGAGATCGTTGTGCCGGGATGTAATATCATTGTTCCGGGTTATGAACGGACCCTCGCTGATGATGCACTGCTCTATTCCATCATCGGAGGTTCAACTTTCGGCCATGAGATCACCCATGGTTTTGACGACCAGGGATGCAAATACGATGAGAAAGGCAACCTCTCGAACTGGTGGACCAAGGAGGACAGTACCAAGTTCTATGCGAAGACCAGGATGATTGTAAAGCAGTTCAATGATTACGTGGCAGTCGACAGTCTCCATATAAATGGTTCCCTGACACAGGGAGAGAACATCGCTGATCTTGGTGGTATCGTGATGGGGTATGAAGCATTCAAAAAGACCAGCCAGTATAAGAATAAGGAGATCATTGCCGGTCTGAATCCCGACCAGCGGTTTTTCCTTGGTTATGCTTTGGCGTGGATGGTCAACGAACGCCCTGAAGCCGTGGCCAACCAGGTTCGCAGCAATGAGCATTCGCCCGCTAAATTCCGGGTTCTTGGTCCTCTCTCCAACATGCCTGAATTCTATGCCACATTCGGAATTAAAGAAGGGGATGCTATGTGGCGGCCGGACAGCCTGAGGGTGAAAATATGGTAATTGCCATAAAAATCCCGTAAAATACAGATGAAAACCGGTTTGTTGTTCGAACCGGCTATTCGTCTGTGTCTTAAGCCAATATATTTGTAAATTTGCAACGATATTAACCCACCTAATATTAACTTAATAATAACCAGATTCACATGAATTCAAGATTTTTACTATTGGCCGTTTTCCTGGGGCTCTTCCTGTTTGCGGCAAAAGCCCAGAATGTGGCGATACACCCGACTACGGTGCGTCATGGAAATCTCTATGGGATCACCCCGCCTCTCCGTGACCTTCCGGTTATGACCGCGGCAGATTACCAGGAAATGGAGCGCAGAGCGAAAAGTGACCCCGACAGGAATGAAAAGCTTCAGAAGCGTTCCTTCCCTCATGCAGCAACTGCACTCCCCATTGGCCCGGATCCTGCATGGCAGCATACCATGGGATCAACAGGAGACCCCAAGGCGCCGCTTGTGAATTTTGACGGACAGACCTCTCCCTACTATCCTCCCGATTGTAACGGTGCAGCGGGCCCGAATCATTATATGCAGACCATCAATTGCGTTTATGCGATCTACAGTAAAACGGGCACCCTTATGGCAGGTCCTACCAATATGAATACCCTTTTTACAGGGCTTCCGGGTGCCACCTACAACGACGGTGACCCGATAGTGCTTTACGATGAACAGGCTGACCGCTGGCTTGCCTGTGAATTCTCGATCTCAGGATCAACAAACTACATGCTGATGGCTGTGTCCACAACGAATGATCCGACCGGCACCTGGTTTAAATATTCCTTCGTGGTGAACTCAATGCCGGATTATCCGAAGTTCAGCGTTTGGCGTGATGGCTATTATATGGGCGACAACAACAGCTCTACAAACGATATTTATGTTTTCGAACGTTCACAGATGATCATCGGTGGCGCAAGTCCCCAGTCGATGGGATTCAACAACGCCTGGAGGCCGACTTCTGTTGATGGATTCATGTGTGTACCCCCTGTAGATAATGATGGTGCATTTGCACCAGCCGGATCCCCGGGATTGTTCATTGCTTTCAATGATGATGCAGTAGGTGGTGGCGCAGATGAACTTTGGGTATATGAGTTAGCTGTTAACTGGACAACACCGGCATCTTCCACCTTTACCCGTACCCAGCAGATCGCCGTTCAGTCATTCGACAGCAATTTCGGGAATGGCTGGAATAACATCGCACAGCAGGGAACTACACAGAAAGTGGATGCTATTCCACAGGTTATCATGAATGTTCCCCAGTACAGAAACTTCGGTTCTTACCAGACCATCGTCTGTTGCCATACTGTTGACGTGGATGCTACGGACCATGCAGGTGTCAGGTGGTATGAACTCCGGAAAACAACAGGAACCTGGTCAGTCAGGCAGCAGGGCACTTATGCCCCCGATGCCAACAGCCGCTGGATGGGCAGTATTATGCTGAATGGCAGTGGAAAACTTGCCCTTGGGTATTCTGTTTCCAGTTCAACCATGTATCCGGCGATCCGCTACTGCGGTCAGTCTGCAGGTGCCTACTCATCTGCTACGGGTGTGATGGACATTCCTGAAGATGTGATTATTGCGGGAACAGCTTCCCAGACCGGTGCCAACCGCTGGGGTGACTACTCTCTCATGTCAGTTGACCCAAGCGATGACAATACTTTCTGGTTCACCGATGAATACATCGGAAGCGGCGGAACCCGCAAAACCAGGATTGCTTCCTTCAAATTCGGGAACAGTCCGACCGTAACAACCCTGGCAGCTGCCCCGGTGGCATTGACCACGGCTACCCTCAACGGCTCACTAAATCCCAACGGACTGGCTACCACTTACCATTTTGAATGGGGGACAACTACAAGCTAT
>Ga0118677_10006550_pt1 | contig 19624 bp, 16 predicted proteins | sample AliMusrvi5mmetaG_FD_86154 | JGI IMG/M metagenome (GOLD analysis project Ga0118677, IMG submission 86154)
GACACATTGTAATGGGGTGAGACGAGTGAATTCCTTAATTTCGTTCGTATGGGGACTCGCTGCGCTCGGCCCACCCTACAAATTGGAACCTTCCGCAACAGAAACGAATTAGAGGCCCCGAGAATCGTCATGTTTCGTATTCTTGCCCTGGAAACCAGCGAATTAACCGGTAGCGTGGCTGCGGCGGCCGATGGCAAGGTCTTGGCAGAATTGCACTTAGACCCGCAACAACGCAGCGCACAATCGCTCGCTCCCGCGATTCACTCGCTTTTGGAGCTAGTTGGTTGGCAGCCGTGCGATATTCGACTGCTGGCGGTAACCCTAGGTCCAGGATCGTTTACGGGCCTTCGTGTGGGAGTGGCGACGGCGAAGGTCTTTGCCTACGCTGCCGGGGCCGAGGTCTTGGGAATTAGCACTCTGGAAGCCATCGCCGCTGCTGTGCCCAATGAAGTTGCGGCACTCTCCGTGGCCGTCGACGCCCAGCGGGGCGACGTGGTCGCACAGCAATTTCGTCGGGAATCGGCGGGCTGGCTGGAAGCGGTGGGCATTGCGGCGCTCGTGCCGCTGGAAGACTGGCTCGCGGGCCTGCCGCCAGGTTTTGCTGTTTCCGGCCCCGTGCTCAAAAAGTGGACCGATCCACTGCCGTCGGGCGTTACGATGCTCGATCGGGCGTTCTGGCGCCCCACGGCTGCCAATGTAGCCCGGCTGGCCTATCGGGATTATCTAGCTGGCCGCCGCGACGATCTCTGGAACTTGTTGCCCCTCTACTCGCGGCCAAGCGCGGCAGAAGAAAAGCTCCGCCGTTGAAAAATGTCTGCTGCCGACGGTTGCCGCGCTGCGTCACATGATGAGGCATCCCCGGAATTACAACCGTGCTAATCTTGCCAAGCCCAAAATTCATACACGATTTCCCATCTTTTCAATATCGGTATTGTGTCCCGATTAACCTGCTGGATCTCACTCGCGAAAAAATCTTTTGGGGGGTTGGTCGTGTTCTGACCAACCGACCTGCTAGCATTACCGTTGGTGTGCGGATTTTCAGCCAGTGACATCCTAATATAGGGGGGACTGGCGTGGTGGTTCTGTGCTGGATATGTTGTGGTATGTGAAAAAAATGCAACTCGAAAACTCCCTGCGGCCGTGTGTCGCTTGCGACAGAATGATAAAGGGGCAGGCGGGTGATGTCTTCTCCCGTCCGTACTCGGGAGAGGGGCCGGGGGCGAGGGCTTGTCTTCCAAGGTGTTCAGGTATGCTGCGTTCAGTTCATTGCTGATTTGCAAGATGGGCGAAGATTGTGTCAATGAATTCTTTTAAGCAACTCTGGGCCAAGACTTCGGCGCAAGGCGATGTCGTCGGGTGGCATCCTCTGGTTCTGCATCTCCTTGATGTGTCCGTTGTTGCCGACGTCGTACTAATGCGGGAACCGAAACAAACCCGTGACCGCATGGCCGAGATTATCGGTCTTCCTTGGGAGCACGCCAGACCGTGGATTCTCTTGGTGATCGCTTGCCACGACCTGGGAAAGGCATGTCCGGGGTTCCAATGTAAATGGGATGGTGCAATGCCACTGTTGTCACAGTGCGGCTTGCGGATACCTCCGGGAGTGAGAACAAACCTCAATCACGCTTTTGTCAGTCAGGTGGCTCTGGCTGCGATATTAACGGACCTGCAATGGCCGGAGGAACTGGCCAACCTTGTGGCCGATGCGGTAGGATGCCATCATGGAGAACGAGCCAGTCCTACCATCCTGAGTTATTTGGATGGCGACCGCAAGGCCATGGGCGGCAACGATTGGGCTGCTGCTAGACGCGATCTATTCAATGCCATTCGAGAGGTTTTCAGCCCCCAGGCAGTCCCCGACAAGGAAAAACTCACCGGCCCGGATTTTATGTTGCTTTCCGGCCTGACGAGTTTTACCGACTGGATCGGGTCAAACGAAGAATGGTTTGCTTACGGCACACCAGAGGACTGCGATGACCTGACCGCGTGGTGTACCCGGCGACGAGAGCAAGCCAAACAGGCATTGGACGCGATCGGTTGGGAGCCACGCCGTCCACTTTCGCCAAGAGCGATGCCCTTCGAGGAGGCTTTCCATTTCGCACCTCGTCCTTTACAGCAGGCGGTTGCCAAGGCCGTACAGGAAGTTTCTGCGCCCTGCATGCTCCTTGTGGAAGGCCCGATGGGGGAAGGCAAGACCGAGGCCGCATTCTCCGCACACTTGGAATTGCAACGCCGCTTCGATCATCGCGGCTTGTATGTGGCTCTACCCACCAAAGCCACCGGAAATGCCATGTTTGCGCGAACGCTGGAGTTCTTGCGCCGCCAAGGGTCAGGTCGATCCCTCGACTTACAATTGCTGCATGGGGCAACGCTTCTTAACGACGTTTTTCAGTCCCTACAGTTTTCGGGCATTCACGATCCCGAAACCGGCGGTGAAATCCGCGCCGGTGAATGGTTTACCAACAAGAAGCGTGCGCTCCTCTCGGAATACGGTGTCGGGACGGTGGATCAGGCCCTGCTGACGATTCTTCCCGTGCGGCATCAATTCGTGCGTCTCTGGGGATTAGCCAATCGCGTTGTCGTTTTTGACGAAATCCATGCTTACGATGCCTATACGGGCAAACTCCTGACTCATCTTTTGGGCTGGCTGCTGGCGATGGGATCGTCCGTAGTGCTCCTTTCGGCCACCTTGTCGCCTTCGTTCCGGCGCGAACTGGCTAGGATAGTTGGCGCGGAAATGCCTGAAGTGGAGGCGGAATATCCTCGCCTTACTGTCTTCACTCCAGGTGTCGTGGATCAGACCCATTTTCAGGCGGATCCTACGCGCCGCCAAACCATCCATTTGCAGGGAATCATGCCGGATTTACCCATCATCTATTCCGAGTTGAAAAAACGCCCTGCTGGTATGTGCCTAGCACTTATGAACACCGTGCAGCGAGCACAGGATCTGTACCGGCTGTTTCCTGAGGGGGAACCTTTGCTGCGCGAAGGCCAGCGGGTGGGAAAGCGACTGTCGGATGGTACGGAAGTATTCCTGTTCCACGCTCGTTTCCCTGCTGAGCGACGGCAAAAGCGGGAAGATGAAGCCCTGGCTATTTTCGGCCTTGTCGATATAGAGGGAAAACGCATTGGCCGGAAAATCTTGATCGCCACCCAAGTGGCCGAACAGAGCCTTGACCTCGACTTCGATCTCATCGTGACCGATCTTGCGCCCATTGATCTGGTTCTCCAGCGCGCCGGTCGCTTGTGGCGGCATCATCGCGGGCCACGGCCTATTTCCGAGCCATGCCTGCTCGTGGCTGGGCTGGCAGGAGACGAGCCACCGTCCTTCGGAAAGCCCTTGTGGTGGGATTGCGTCTACCGCGGAGACTTGCTTCTGCGGACCTGGTGCCTGCTGCACGCGCGGCGGGAATTGACTCTGCCCGACGAAATTGACAAGCTGGTGCAGGATGTCTACGAAGAACAGGTCGAAATCCCTAAGTCCTTGCAAGAGCGACTGGAGAAGGCGCAAGAGAAGGCAGACGGCGAGACCTTTGCCAATAAGGGGCTGGCCAATATGGCAATTCTCGGCTTGCCGGGGGACGCCTCATGGAATGATCCGGCGCGTTTTGTTCTTTATGATGAGGACGAACCCGATGTGCATCGATCTCTTGCGGCCAAGACTCGGCTGGGCGAGGACTCGGTGATAGCGATCCCGCTCTTCCCAGAAGATCATTATAATCCAGAACACAAGCCGAACATTGGCCAGACGAAACGCTGGTTTCTGCGAGCGTTAAGCGTTTCACGCGTGGGCGTGGTAAAAAAACTCCGATCGCTGGGCGTGCCGGAGGGATGGAAAAAGTCGTCACTGCTGCGAAATTGTCACGCCTGGGTGATTGACGCGGCAGGGCGGTGGGTGGAAGATACGACGGTGCAACTGGATAGTGAACTGGGAGTGGTCTATGAAGCAAAGGAGGCTGAATGAGCCGTTTCAACCTGATTGAAGAGAAATGGATACCAGTGCGATTCCCTGACGGAACCCGCGACGAACTGGGGATCCGGGATACTTTGCTGCGAGCGAAGGAAATCGCGGCCATTGAGGACTCGTCGCCCCTGGTCGTTGCATCGCTGCATCGTTTCTTGCTGGCGGTGTTGTACCGTGCGCTGGAAGGACCAACCGATATCGACCAAGCTAAAGAACTATTCAAAGCAGGGCTGCCGAGCGACAAGATCGCGGACTATCTGAAGAAGTGGCAAGGTCGGTTTTGGCTGTTTGATGAGAACTACCCATTTTATCAGGTATCTCGCTATGAGCCAAAGGAAAAGAGTGGCAAGAAACAATGGCGGTCTTGGACTGCGATGGCCGCAGAGCATAATGCCGATACTGCAAAGGTTCTTTTCGATCATGTCGACACTGGAAATGCAGGGACAATCCCAACCAAAAACGCCGTTCAATGGCTGATCGCTTGCCAGACGTTTGCGGTCGGTGGTGGTAATAGTGACTTTCAATACACAAAGAGTGCGCCATCCGCATCAGCCGTAATGGCGATTCCACTGGGCGAGAATCTGCACGACACGCTGCTTCTGTCGTTAGTTCCCGAGAACCGGGAAATACTTCAGGCGGATCATCCGATCTGGGAACGGGAACCCGAATCTCTTGAATCCTTGCAACGGGGATTGACGAGAACTGACTTTGGTTGCACGGACAGGTATACCTGGCGATCACGTTCCATTCGATTAAATTTGAATAACGATGGCAAGGAAGTGGCCGAATTGGTCTTTGCTTCCGGGATTGGGTGTAGGGTTGAAGATCGGACCGATCCCATGCTCGGGTATCGCATCGACGAAAAGATCGGGAAACTCCCGATCCAGTTCCGTGAACGGGGGGTTTGGCGCGACTTTGACTCTCTGCTTCCTGACGAATTACATCTAGCACCGCAGGTGATCGAAAATGCGGTTGCGCTGACGCGCTCTTGCCTAGACCGTTTTCCGCGATCAGTGATGATCCTCGGCCAGGCGAATAACAAAGCAAAGATTGAATTCTGGCGAATGGAGCGATTCCTTTTGCCCACGGCACTTGCTGGCGACAAGTACATTCGCTCCGATATTCGTCGCTTTCTGGATGCTGCGGAAGACACCCAAAAAACACTCTGGCTGGCTTGTAGTTCTTACGCTCGCGATCTTCTCAGTCGAGGCGACCGGAAACCTGAAGGCAAGGACATTAACGCCTTCGTTTCGCAGATGCCTTCCATTCCCTACTATTGGTCAACTCTGGAAGCCAAATTCCATGCCATTCTCCAAGCCTACACGCTGGAAAAAGACCCTGACGAGATCGAACTGGAATGGCTTCAGGAACTGCGTGCCGCACTCAAGGATTCCTGGGAACAACATCGGGCGGCAGTGTTTATGGGCGATGCCTGGGCCATTCGCGCCCTGGTGAAAGCTGAAGGGCGCGTTTCCAAAAGAATCAAAGAACTGGACAAGACAATCGCTGACTTCCAAAAAAATCTGAACAAGGAGAACCTATGAGCGGATTCATTGAACGGTTGGAAAAAATGAACGAGAAGGACACAAAGGTGCGGGCCGTCTTGCGGCGAAGTCTGGCCTTCGACCCGGGCGACTTCCCGGCGGCCTATCCATTCGTGGAGCCGTTTGTGAAAAACGAGGATAATTCCTGGCGGCGGCAGATGCTCTATTTAGTGGCCGGGCTTTGGGCAGCGCATTGGCAAAAGGATCGAAGCGGTGAGTCAATATCCCTTGGAAAAGCGTGTGCCGTGTACCAAGAGGATAGCAAATCCGCGAGTACCGAACGCCGTTTCATCACTCTGTTGGATGCCGATCCCGACCAGTTGCACCACCGCTTGCGGCAGATGGTTGCCCTGCTTAAAGACTGCAAACTCGACTATGAAGCCCTCTTGACGGGGCTTCTGTACTGGAATAACACCCGGAAACGCACTCAGAACCAATGGGCACGTGACTTTTATCGAAATTTGAATCGCGAAAACGAAATCGAAACCACCGTTTAAAAGGAGGAAAACGCATGAAAACCCTGATCGAAATTCACGTTTTGCAAAACTTTGCCCCGTCGAACCTGAATCGTGACGATACCGGATCGCCCAAGGACGCCTTATTCGGCGGCACTCGTCGCGCCCGCATATCCAGTCAGTGCCTCAAGCGGGCGGTACGGCAGAACTTCGTCCAAAAGAGAGACGAGGGCTTTTTTCAGCCTGACGAATTGGCCGTTCGCACCAAGCGATTGTATAAGGCTATCGCTGATCGGCTTGCCGGAAAGCACGAAGAGACCGAAGTTTTAGCCAAGGCCGAAATCGCCTTAACCTACGTCAAACTCAAAGCAGGAGACGGAGGCAAAACGCAATACCTGCTATTCCTCGGACAGAAAGAGATTGACGCATTGGCGGAAACCATTCATCAGTACTGGGACATCATTGTCCCCGCCGCGGAAAACGCCAAAGAGAAAGGCAAGAGCAAGAAAGCAACTGCTGGCGAAGCTCCCAAAGAAGTTCGAGAAAAGATCGAGTCAATCTTCAACGGCGGCAAGGCGGTTGACCTTGCGCTCTTTGGGCGGATGCTCGCCGACATGCCCGAGAAAAACCAGAACGCCGCTTGCCAGGTGGCCCACGCCCTTTCGACCCATTCCGTCGAACGCGAGTTTGATTACTACACGGCTGTGGACGATCTGAAACCCGAAGATTCTGCCGGTGCTGACATGATGGGCACCGTGGAATTCAATTCGGCTTGTTTCTACCGGTACGCCGTGGTGGATTGGGTAAAGCTGGTCGAGAATCTCCAGAATGACAAGGAGTTGGCAGAGAAGGGGCTGCGTGCGTTTCTCGAAGGCTTCGTGGTGGCCGAGCCGACCGGCAAACAGAATACCTTTGCCGCCCACAATCCGCCGGAATTCGTGGCGGTCTCGGTACGCCGCGACACCGCCCCACGCAACCTGGCCAACGCATTTGAAACGGCAGTCCGCGTCGGGAAAGACGAATCGCTGACCAAGGCATCGGCAGACAGGTTGATGGAGAAAGCCATGAAGCTCAATACGGTCTATGATGGCAAAGGCACGACCTTCGTGCTGAACCTCTCGGATGCAAAGGTTCATGATGATTTTGGCAAGTCCGAGGTATCCCTGAATGTTCTTTTGGACAAGACCATGCTATCTGTAAAGGAGTGACCCATGCCCACTCTCTTACTTCGCTTGGTTGGTCCCATGCAATCCTGGGGTACGACTAGCCGTTTCAACGAGCGCGACACAGGCAAAGAACCCAGCAAGTCAGGCGTGGTTGGCCTTCTTGCCGCTGCGATGGGGATCGACCGCGAGAACTGGACTGACTTGGAACCTCTTACGCGACTGCGCATGGGTGTGCGGCACGATAGGCTGGGCACGCCCAAGCAAGATTACCAAACGGCAGGTTGCGCTACGGAAGACACGATCATCAAGGCCGACGGCAAACCGTCCAAGGATGGCATTGTTTCGCATCGTCATTATCTTGCCGATGCCGCCTTTCTGGTCGGACTTGAGGCCGACGACCGTTCGCTCTTGGAAAAAGTCCATGCGTGTCTTCAAAATCCTGTTTGGCTATTGTCCTTGGGCAGGAAGTCCTATGTGCCTTCGGAAACTATCTGGATCGATTGCGGTATCCAGGACGCATCGTTGCGAGAGGTCTTGAGCCGCTGGCCTTGGATCGCAACCCAGCGGAAATGGGAAGAGCCGCCCGAGAAGCTCTTGATTTCCTGGGAATCCGAGGATGGAAGCGGAACCCTCAAAATGGATCAGCCTCGGTCGTCATTTGCTCAGCGGCTTTTTGGTGCGCGTTTCATCCGTTCGCAGTGGATTCCCTTCCCCGTGGAGGCCGCCAATGTTCCTGCATAGATTTCATCTCAATCTGCGCTGCAAGGAAGTACGCCGAGACCTCGCCAATCCTTATGAGTTGCATTCCACGCTGTGCCGCGCCTTTTCGGAGACGGATCGCAAATGTCCACAAGGCGAATTCCTTTGGCGGCTAGAGCCTGAAACCGATTCTAACGGTTGCCCTCGCGTTCTGGTGCAAAGCCGGTCGCTCCCGGAGTGGTCGCGGATCGGAATTCAAGGATGGTTTGCACAGGTTCCCGATCCTGCCATTGATTTAAGCTCGCGGCTCAAGCTGGAATTGTTCCAAGCAGGGCAGAAGTTCCGTTTTCGGTTGCGCGCGAATCCTTGTGTTAGCCGCCAGGGCAAGCGTCTGGGATTGTTTCAACTTGAAGAACAGGAAGCGTGGATCGACCGCAAAGGGCGAGAGCAGCATGGTTTCTTACTACCGCGGCTCGCTTCCTTCGGACTGGAGCAGTCTTCGCCGGAACGTATCGATGTGCGAGTTTCGCAAGAGCAAATGCTCCGGGGATCGCGGCGCGATGGAAGTAACATCTCTATTTTCTCGGTTCTTTACGATGGCATCCTCACGGTTATTGATCCTCTGCAGTTCCGCTTGACTCTCTTGGGCGGCAACAAGAAGGAGGGCGACAAAGAAAAAGAGATTAACATGGGCGTGGGGCACGGAAGGGCCATGGGGCTTGGGCTTCTCTCGGTGGTGCCTGTGCCATGAGACTCGAATCCAATCCCATCCCGATGAAAGAGCGGACCAGCATGGTCTGGCTGCAATGCGGCAGCGTTGAAGTCCAGGATGGCGCGCTGGTGTTGGTCGATAAGGACGGCGTCCGTACGCATATCCCCGTGGGCGGCTTGGCCTGCCTCTTCCTGGAACCCGGCACGCGCATTACCCACGATGCCGTCGCTCTGGCGGCCCAGGTCGGCTGCCTCATCCAGTGGGTCGGTGAGGGGGGCGTGCGGCTCTATTCCGCCGGCCAGCCGGGCGGCGCTCGCTCCGATCGCCTGCTCTATCAGGCCAAACTCGCCCTGGATGATGAACTCCGACTCAAAGTGGTCCGAGCCATGTACCGCTTTCGCTTCCAGGAAGAACCCCCAGCACGCCGCAGTATCGACCAGTTGCGCGGCATCGAGGGGGTGCGGGTGCGGACTCTCTACAAGCTCATGGCCCAGCAATATGGAATTCCCTGGGATAAGCGGGAGTACGATCCCAATAAGTTCGACGCCAGCGATGTGGTGAACCGCTGCCTGAGCGTCGCCAATCACTGCCTGTACGGTCTTTGCGAGGCGGCCATTCTGGCGGCCGGCTATGCCCCGGCCATCGGTTTTCTGCACTCTGGCAAGCCGTTGTCCTTCGTCTATGACATAGCCGACCTGTTCAAGTTCGAGACCTCCGTTCGCATCGCCTTCAAGGTTGTGGCCTCGCACAAGAGCAATCCGGAGCGTGAAACACGGCTCTACTGCCGCAATAGTTTCCGCAAACACAAGTTGCTGGAACGGATCATTCCCACAATCGAAGAGATTCTGGCGGCCGGCGGCATTTCTCTCCCTGCGGCCCATGAGGAAGCCATGCCCATCGCCATTCCAAACAAGGAGCAATCGGGAGATGCTGGTCATCGTTCTTGAAAATGCCCCTCCCCGCTTGAGGGGTTATTTGACGCGGCTCTTTCTGGAGGTCCGCGCCGGGGTCTATGTCGGCGACTATTCAAAAAGAGTCCGCGAACGGACATGGGCGGTGGTAAGGGAGGAGATTGGGGAAGGAAATGCCGTGCTTGTCTGGGCCAATCCGAATGACCTGGGCATCGATTTTGATACCTGTGGGGTAAATCGTCGTGTTCCCGTGGAGCTAGACGGGCTGAAGCTCTGTTCTTTCATGCCCGCCAATGAAAGTGCCCCAAAAACAGATGTTGACCGTGCCTTAAATACTGACGTTGAAACACCTGAAAATCGCTGGTAGGTTTTCTTGAAACTCCGAACTTCTTGGTACGTCAGGCCTTACGTGGAAGAGTGTTCCCCGCACGCGCGGGGATGAACCGGGGTTGGCGATCTGCTCGGCGTTCATTCGTACGTGTTCCCCGCACGCGCGGGGATGAACCGTGGCCGACCTTTGAACGCGACCTGATCGAGGCGTGTTCCCCGCACGCGCGGGGATGAACCGCTCGGCTTTTGCTGTGCGCCGGCCGTCGACCAGTGTTCCCCGCACGCGCGGGGATGAACCGATAAAGCTTTGAGAGTGCGAGAAGCCGGTGCCGTGTTCCCCGCACGCGCGGGGATGAACCGCCACCATGCTAGCCGCGGCCCTCGACACCTTCGTGTTCCCCGCACGCGCGGGGATGAACCGGATAGCACAGTCCCATTCGACGTTCCCCCAGGGTGTTCCCCGCACGCGCGGGGATGAACCGGATTGAGATTACGCGTAGGTATTCAATTGACAGTGTTCCCCGCACGCGCGGGGATGAACCGTCATTTTCCATAAACCCTTATACAGCAATACAGTGTTCCCCGCACGCGCGGGGATGAACCGGTACGCTCACCCGATTGACCCAAGTGACTTCGTGTTCCCCGCACGCGCGGGGATGAACCGTGTTTTGGTCGATGAAAACTGATTCGCACGAAGTGTTCCCCGCACGCGCGGGGATGAACCGGGCCAAACCGCGAAAATCGCCGTGCTGGTTGAGTGTTCCCCGCACGCGCGGGGATGAACCGGTAATTAGTTCCTGATCGTGGTTTGGTTGGTGGTGTTCCCCGCACGCGCGGGGATGAACCGATAATGGCTGACCAATGCGATTGGCGCACTACGTGTTCCCCGCACGCGCGGGGATGAACCGATATGCCAAGCCCTGATAGGAAATGTGATCCTGTGTTCCCCGCACGCGCGGGGATGAACCGGAAACCGGCGAGTGGGTGGACTGCCGCGACAAGTGTTCCCCGCACGCGCGGGGATGAACCGAGGAACCCGACCTGGACGCGACAGAAGAGGACGTGTTCCCCGCACGCGCGGGGATGAACCGATCATCAAAACCATTTAGGCCCCATTTCAAAAGTGTTCCCCGCACGCGCGGGGATGAACCGTGTGCATATTGTGTCAAGAGCGCGCGAAAAGCGTGTTCCCCGCACGCGCGGGGATGAACCGCGTTGTCGGTTTCCATCCTGCCGCCTTGTAAAGTGTTCCCCGCACGCGCGGGGATGAACCGGGTGGCTCGGTCAAGCGAATCAACAAACTCCGGTGTTCCCCGCACGCGCGGGGATGAACCGTTTACTCGGTCTTTTACCAAGTGGGAGCGTAGGTGTTCCCCGCACGCGCGGGGATGAACCGATGTGGGCTCGGCTGCATCCCCGAAGCCGGGGTGTTCCCCGCACGCGCGGGGATGAACCGCTCTCGTTGCGTGCTGACCGCGACGGCAATCAGTGTTCCCCGCACGCGCGGGGATGAACCGGTTGTTTAGCTTCAGACGGAACGAAACTTCCCGTGTTCCCCGCACGCGCGGGGATGAACCGTGTGCGTTCGCTCCGCCGCTCCCTTTGCCTCGGTGTTCCCCGCACGCGCGGGGATGAACCGGGGGCGTGCATGTCGCGGGTCTGGGACTTCCTGTGTTCCCCGCACGCGCGGGGATGAACCGCAGGCGGCGGATAGGGAACCGCTCACGGAGAAGTGTTCCCCGCACGCGCGGGGATGAACCGGTTTGTTCCCACGCGGCCTTGCCGTCGAATTGGTGTTCCCCGCACGCGCGGGGATGAACCGGATCGACGCGGCCTCCGTCCATGAGAGTCATTGTGTTCCCCGCACGCGCGGGGATGAACCGATCGCCTGACCGTAGATAGAACGGATCAGTTCGTGTTCCCCGCACGCGCGGGGATGAACCGTTATCTGGATTCATCACCACAGATCACCTCGAGTGTTCCCCGCACGCGCGGGGATGAACCGATCCCGTCTCTCCGCCACTCGCGGATCCTCTCGTGTTCCCCGCACGCGCGGGGATGAACCGGTCATCAGTTCCGATACGGAGTACAATACGCAGTGTTCCCCGCACGCGCGGGGATGAACCGCATTTTGTCAACACGGTGGCCATCACGGCCAAGTGTTCCCCGCACGCGCGGGGATGAACCGAAGAACGAGCAGCTCCTCAACATGGCCGAGCGGTGTTCCCCGCACGCGCGGGGATGAACCGGTGGCCATGGTGCGTGGAGCGTGGGGCGTGGGGTGTTCCCCGCACGCGCGGGGATGAACCGGTGCCATGCTCACCGCGGCCTGCCATCTGGCCGTGTTCCCCGCACGCGCGGGGATGAACCGGACCTCATCAACGACCGCTTCGGCGCCCTGCAGTGTTCCCCGCACGCGCGGGGATGAACCGTTACCTAGGGAAGAGCTAAAGGCTAAACCTGGGTGTTCCCCGCACGCGCGGGGATGAACCGGCATCGGCATCGCCATTCTTTCCTTTGTTGAGGTGTTCCCCGCACGCGCGGGGATGAACCGGATTCCAAATGTTTTCCTTGATCTTGCTCTGCGTGTTCCCCGCACGCGCGGGGATGAACCGTGGGGTTGTTCTACACTATCGAGTCCGATAACGTGTTCCCCGCACGCGCGGGGATGAACCGCGGCCGCCCTGGTCTGCACCCTCGGGCGGCAGGTGTTCCCCGCACGCGCGGGGATGAACCGTCTCTTTGCCGGTGTGTAAGGTCAAGAGACCGGTGTTCCCCGCACGCGCGGGGATGAACCGACGTTGGTTATCGACACCATCAACGGCATGGAGTGTTCCCCGCACGCGCGGGGATGAACCGCACGTTTCTGTCCATTCTGTTTTCCCTCAATGGTGTTCCCCGCACGCGCGGGGATGAACCGATTCCCAGACGCACGCCCTTGATTTTCCTGAACGTGTTCCCCGCACGCGCGGGGATGAACCGTGAATTCGAGACACTAACCGCCCGAGAGGGCAGTGTTCCCCGCACGCGCGGGGATGAACCGATAAGGTACTCGCTAAAATCGCCACTCTCCGTGTGTTCCCCGCACGCGCGGGGATGAACCGGGATAGGGTCTAGGCTTTCGACCTAGAAGCAAGTGTTCCCCGCACGCGCGGGGATGAACCGCGTTCGGTAGAAAATACACGCTCCAATTGCTTGTGTTCCCCGCACGCGCGGGGATGAACCGATCCTCATCGGACTCTTGCCAACAGCCCCCCCGTGTTCCCCGCACGCGCGGGGATGAACCGCCGTGCCTATGCGTAGTGCGCGGGCGTCGGTGGTGTTCCCCGCACGCGCGGGGATGAACCGTATGGCGACCGCTGGCGAATCGGATTCATCAAGTGTTCCCCGCACGCGCGGGGATGAACCGGCGCGCGCGGAGTGCCTGCGCGCGCAACTCTGGTGTTCCCCGCACGCGCGGGGATGAACCGTTAGGCATCCATAGCGGATCGAATCCACTGTCGTGTTCCCCGCACGCGCGGGGATGAACCGGTGACGTGCTGGCCGACCGGGCCGGCGATACGGTGTTCCCCGCACGCGCGGGGATGAACCGACCGAATGGGCATTGACTGAAAAGAACGTGCCGTGTTCCCCGCACGCGCGGGGATGAACCGTGCGGTCGGCTTTTCCGCGCTGTATGGCGCGGGTGTTCCCCGCACGCGCGGGGATGAACCGGAGAATGAAATGAACCCTTGCAAAGCAATTACGTGTTCCCCGCACGCGCGGGGATGAACCGCCGGAGTCGAAAATAGCGTGCCCCCTCGCCCCGTGTTCCCCGCACGCGCGGGGATGAACCGACCACGCCGAACACACCACCAACCAAACCACGGTGTTCCCCGCACGCGCGGGGATGAACCGCCTGCTGCGCTGTCTAATACTGCCGTCATGTCGTGTTCCCCGCACGCGCGGGGATGAACCGGATGTGCGCCCTGCATTAAGATGCGGCCGATCGTGTTCCCCGCACGCGCGGGGATGAACCGCTGGTGTTTGCCGTCAATCGGCGCGTCGAGTTTGTGTTCCCCGCACGCGCGGGGATGAACCGAAATCAAATAATGAGCCACATTGTTACGATCAGTGTTCCCCGCACGCGCGGGGATGAACCGTGAATTCGAGACACCCTAACCGCCCGCGAGGGGTGTTCCCCGCACGCGCGGGGATGAACCGAGCCACGAGCCAGACGACGCAATAACGGAATTGTGTTCCCCGCACGCGCGGGGATGAACCGTTGGGCGCGGTCCGGCAATTCGTGGTCAATCAGTGTTCCCCGCACGCGCGGGGATGAACCGGAGAGAGAAAATGAAAATCATCGACGTATCAGGTGTTCCCCGCACGCGCGGGGATGAACCGCGAACAGAGCCTCCGCAGGCGGGGAGGGGAAGGTGTTCCCCGCACGCGCGGGGATGAACCGTGTGGAACCGCTTCGGTGACGTGCGCGGATATGTGTTCCCCGCACGCGCGGGGATGAACCGGGCTTCGGATTCCTCATCGGCAACCTTCTCAAGTGTTCCCCGCACGCGCGGGGATGAACCGCAAACCGATGTAATACGCTCTACGCTCACGAAGTGTTCCCCGCACGCGCGGGGATGAACCGACATTATCGCAGAATTCAAACTCCATGCCGATGTGTTCCCCGCACGCGCGGGGATGAACCGCCCGCTACGAATGCGATTCGCTCAACATTACAGTGTTCCCCGCACGCGCGGGGATGAACCGCAGCCGGTGATCCCGGCAGGAGAATGAGAAAAGTGTTCCCCGCACGCGCGGGGATGAACCGGCTGTAATGGATGCACTCACGGGTATCGCGTAGTGTTCCCCGCACGCGCGGGGATGAACCGCTACTCCGATGGATGTGCGGCAGGCAAATACCGTGTTCCCCGCACGCGCGGGGATGAACCGACGACCGGATACACCGGGACCAGATGCAAAGAGTGTTCCCCGCACGCGCGGGGATGAACCGTGGGCATCGCATTGGAGCAACGAATTGAAGTTGTGTTCCCCGCACGCGCGGGGATGAACCGGATGGACAGGCGCAGAGATTAAGGCTTGCTGCCGTGTTCCCCGCACGCGCGGGGATGAACCGTCGATCAGCTTGCCATGGATCGACGAAGGGACGTGTTCCCCGCACGCGCGGGGATGAACCGGTTTGGGTTCCTGGCCTGGCTGCGGGCCGTTGGTGTTCCCCGCACGCGCGGGGATGAACCGTGTGATAGATCGCGGCATCTATCCAATAGGTCGTGTTCCCCGCACGCGCGGGGATGAACCGCCATGAAACGGCCGCGACGGCCAAAACCACCTGTGTTCCCCGCACGCGCGGGGATGAACCGTACGCAACAGCACCTATGTCAGGAACCAGCTTGTGTTCCCCGCACGCGCGGGGATGAACCGTGGTGGATAAGAGATTCTAGTCAACGGCCATGGTGTTCCCCGCACGCGCGGGGATGAACCGAGGCTGGTAGAATCCCGTTCGACCGAACGGCGGTGTTCCCCGCACGCGCGGGGATGAACCGGCTTTTACCGCCTACTGCCGCAGGCTGGGCGCGTGTTCCCCGCACGCGCGGGGATGAACCGTGCGCGCTACTGAATAGTTCGCCATTGTCCCGGTGTTCCCCGCACGCGCGGGGATGAACCTTGGTGCGTTGCGTCTTTGCAGGTGGTTCCGGTGTGTTCCCCGCACGCGCGGGGATGAACCGCAGAAATGGCGGAACCACGAGATCTACGAAGCGTGTTCCCCGCACGCGCGGGGATGAACCGGATTATTTGGGCTGCCTGGGCGTCAATTCCTCGTGTTCCCCGCACGCGCGGGGATGAACCGCGGCGCGGGCGGTGTCGAGTTTCTCTCGCAAGGTGTTCCCCGCACGCGCGGGGATGAACCGTACCGACAGCAGTCCGCACTACCGCGCCAGAAGTGTTCCCCGCACGCGCGGGGATGAACCGTGGTAAAGCGTCTATTTAGTATACAGTGGTCGGTGTTCCCCGCACGCGCGGGGATGAACCGGTCCGCTGATCCGTCGTTTTGAATGGTCAGGGGTGTTCCCCGCACGCGCGGGGATGAACCGGTGGGAGTAGCACGGAACGACGCGGTAAAGACGTGTTCCCCGCACGCGCGGGGATGAACCGACGATTACGGTGGAAGAGGCATCGGCACGGTTGTGTTCCCCGCACGCGCGGGGATGAACCGTCTTCAGCCGGTCCGATTGTTCCTTGTAAAAAGTGTTCCCCGCACGCGCGGGGATGAACCGCGCAACTTGACCGCTTTCTACAGGCATATGCAGTGTTCCCCGCACGCGCGGGGATGAACCGAGCTTGCCCGAGGCTTCCACGCTCTTGACTACGTGTTCCCCGCACGCGCGGGGATGAACCGTGCGCAACGATCACATTCACAAATCACGCCCCGTGTTCCCCGCACGCGCGGGGATGAACCGTTTTCTTATCCTCCACGACATGCAGATTGCAGGTGTTCCCCGCACGCGCGGGGATGAACCGGAGGTAAAGGCTTTGGCTCCGTTGCGGTGGTTGTGTTCCCCGCACGCGCGGGGATGAACCGAAGCGGCCGCTGCCTCAATTGCATTACGAGCCGTGTTCCCCGCACGCGCGGGGATGAACCGGTTTCTCAGAGGGGAGCGATGAGTCTGTACGGGTGTTCCCCGCACGCGCGGGGATGAACCGGGTTGCAGCGCGATTCGATATGGCCGTTGAAAGTGTTCCCCGCACGCGCGGGGATGAACCGCTCCTCGCTGCTGTGTAGGTTCAGCGTTCGGAGTGTTCCCCGCACGCGCGGGGATGAACCGCCAGTCTGCACTCTTGTTGACCAAACCGACGAGTGTTCCCCGCACGCGCGGGGATGAACCGACGATACCCAGTTTGAAGTTGTTGACAAGAAGGTGTTCCCCGCACGCGCGGGGATGAACCGGGAGGGCCATTTTTGGCGATTCTGGCTTATGCGTGTTCCCCGCACGCGCGGGGATGAACCGTGGCTTGATTCTCTTAGATTGCGCACGTCATTGTGTTCCCCGCACGCGCGGGGATGAACCGTGTCGTAAATTTGACAACACCCGAACGGCTTGGTGTTCCCCGCACGCGCGGGGATGAACCGTCTTTAGCCGGTCGGACTGCTCTTTGTAGAAGTGTTCCCCGCACGCGCGGGGATGAACCGTTAGAAAAGGCAATGGGCGGGTCGCAGGGGGAGTGTTCCCCGCACGCGCGGGGATGAACCGCTGATGGTTCGATTTTTGAATAAATTGCCGTTGTGTTCCCCGCACGCGCGGGGATGAACCGGGGGAAGTCTGCATCATCGACCACGAAACCCAGTGTTCCCCGCACGCGCGGGGATGAACCGCTACTGAGCTAGCAAATTTTGCCGCGCAGGCGGTGTTCCCCGCACGCGCGGGGATGAACCGGTCGCAGTTTGCACCTTGTGGTTTTCCCTAACGTGTTCCCCGCACGCGCGGGGATGAACCGTGCATCACAGACGACGGCGCACGCAGCATAACGTGTTCCCCGCACGCGCGGGGATGAACCGCTACAGGAGCCAACCCATGACCGGCTACAAGCGTGTTCCCCGCACGCGCGGGGATGAACCGAGGACGACGGCGGACAGAGGTCCTGGGAGGACGTGTTCCCCGCACGCGCGGGGATGAACCGTAAGCCTTTACTTGCCGCCCGGTCTTCTTGCCGTGTTCCCCGCACGCGCGGGGATGAACCGCGTATGCAGCCGCTCCTAGCAACTATGGACGAGTGTTCCCCGCACGCGCGGGGATGAACCGAGCATTACGGTAGAGGAAGCTTCGGCTCGTCTGTGTTCCCCGCACGCGCGGGGATGAACCGCAAGTGACTGTGGAGGAAGCTTCGGCTCGTCTGTGTTCCCCGCACGCGCGGGGATGAACCGAAACGAAAAAACCCCACTGGCATAACCAGTGGTGTTCCCCGCACGCGCGGGGATGAACCGGCCGGCCGAGGCAGCGAGAACCTCGTCGCCCGGTGTTCCCCGCACGCGCGGGGATGAACCGTCAAGGGCATGAGGAAAAGATTTCGTTTTGCCGTGTTCCCCGCACGCGCGGGGATGAACCGTAATTGACTTCGATGGCATAGACTGGCTATCGGTGTTCCCCGCACGCGCGGGGATGAACCGCACGGAGCGCAACCCAATGGGAAAACACTCACGTGTTCCCCGCACGCGCGGGGATGAACCGTCGTGCTCGGCCCTGGGGGAGGGCTTGTGGAGGTGTTCCCCGCACGCGCGGGGATGAACCGTGTCATTCCTGATTGCAGGCGGGAGTAAACAAGTGTTCCCCGCACGCGCGGGGATGAACCGTCCGGCCAGCGACCGCGAGGCGGCGAGGGGCGGTGTTCCCCGCACGCGCGGGGATGAACCGGTTTCTCGAAAAAGAGAACGCGATCTTCTCGAGTGTTCCCCGCACGCGCGGGGATGAACCGTGGGTGTCGAAGCTGACAGCAGCAGTTCAATCGTGTTCCCCGCACGCGCGGGGATGAACCGGTCCATGAGGCGGAAACAACAGCCAGAACACAGTGTTCCCCGCACGCGCGGGGATGAACCGTTTTTAGCCGAGCATCCAGAGTGTGAGTGTTGCGTGTTCCCCGCACGTGCGGGGATGAACCGTTCCCTGCTCCTGCGTAACCAACGAGAGTGCCGTGTTCCCCGCACGCGCGGGGATGAACCGCCGTCGTTGCCAGCAATCCGGCAGCGGCAGTTGTGTTCCCCGCACGCGCGGTGATGAACCGGCATACAACACGAAAATTTTTAACGGTGCCCCGTGTTCCCCGCACGCGCGGGGATGAACCGGTACGGCCAAACTTTATAAATCGAGGATCATTGTGTTCCCCGCACGCGCGGGGATGAACCGACCGCAATGCCGGTCAGGTTTGGGACGCGGAAGTGTTCCCCGCACGCGCGGGGATGAACCGAGCATCGACCGTGCGACATTCCATTTTTGGAGGTGTTCCCCGCACGCGCGGGGATGAACCGTCGCGGTATCGTTGCCACACCTGCTGACCCCAGTGTTCCCCGCACGCGCGGGGATGAACCGTTGTGGGTGCGATGAAAAAGATAGCTACGCTAGTGTTCCCCGCACGCGCGGGGATGAACCGCGGATAGTGAAGATTGCGGACTACTGATTGACGTGTTCCCCGCACGCGCGGGGATGAACCGCGGATAGTGAAGATTGCGGACTACTGATTGACGTGTTCCCCGCACGCGCGGGGATGAACCGTGGCCTCGATGTCTTCGTCCGTAACCGGCGATGTGTTCCCCGCACGCGCGGGGATGAACCCACCGCGGCGGCGGCCCTGGGTAGCTTGCTGGGGTGTTCCCCGCACGCGCGGGGATGAACCGTCCTTGGCCGCGTTGAGCGTTGCAATTGAAATGTGTTCCCCGCACGCGCGGGGATGAACCGCTGGATCAGCGGTATCGGTACGATAGTTTCGAGTGTTCCCCGCACGCGCGGGGATGAACCGGTGGCAGTTATGGCTACTGGCTTCGCATAACGGTGTTCCCCGCACGCGCGGGGATGAACCGTGACAATACAAGAATTCTGTGACAAACACCATGTGTTCCCCGCACGCGCGGGGATGAACCGCGATTTTGTTGGTTCTAGAGGGAATAAAGGGGTCAGAACTATTAGTTGTCCTTAACATCCTTCCGCGGCCTCCCGCGGGGACGGATGGTCAAATCAAGCTTCAATTTCGCGCACAGGCGATCTACCCAGCGGGGCTCGCCGAAGGGCAGACCGGTCTCATTACTGCGGCGAATGGCCGCCAACTCCGCCTCCTCCGGTTCCTGGTGTACGT
>Ga0118677_10006552_pt1 | contig 19623 bp, 12 predicted proteins | sample AliMusrvi5mmetaG_FD_86154 | JGI IMG/M metagenome (GOLD analysis project Ga0118677, IMG submission 86154)
ACAACATCACGGCAGCCGATGTGACGACCATGGCCGGGCTGACGACGCAGTTTCAAGCGGTGGCAACCAAGCCGCGCGAAGCGGTGGTGGACCGGAAGAAAGAGACCGATCAGGTGCAGCCGGTGGTCAGCAGCACGATGAGCACGTTGCGCCGGCAACTCGACCGGCAGATGCTGGCGTTCAAGCGGACGAACCCGGAGTTTTACGCCGGCTACATCGCCGCGCGCGTGATCGTGGATCGCGGCAACCCGAAGAAGAAGAAAACCGCCGCACCGGCAGCCAAGCCGCAATAATTGATTGATGTTAGGCGGCCCCAGCAATGGGACCGGTTGTAACGAGCGCCCGGCAAGTTTTGGCCTTGCCGGGCGTTTCCGTTTGAGGCCTTAAACTTCGGCGACTTTGACGACGCGGCGTTCGTGCGATGACTTGATCGCGGCGAACGCGATCCGCGTGGCGCGGATGGCGTCGTCCACGCCGCAGACTTGGGGGCCGGTGCCGTTGATCTCGTCCACAAACGCGTCGATCTGGTGCGCCCAGCCTTTGTCTGGTTCGGGCCGGAGGACGAGGCTGGTGTCGTTCTTGGCGACGGCTTCCTGGCAGGCCGCAGCGCGTTTTTGGAGCCAGCCGCTCAAGCCGAGTTCTTTGCCGATTTCGGGAAACTCGTCGCGGATCATCGGGAACGTTTGCCGGGCCGGGACGCCTTCGATGCCGGCCGTGCGGATTTCCAGCATGTGATCCACCACCACCGCGCCGCCGTTGCCGAACACCTCGTACAATTCCTTCGGGTAGCCGAAGGTGCCGTTGGCGCTCATGCTGATCGTCGCCAGCGCACCATTCGCATACCGGATCACGACGCCGTGATTGAGCATGCCGGATTCCATGGCGCTGACTTCGTCGGGCTCGGCGGCCATGAACCAGTTGCAGACATCGGTGAAATGGGTCATTTCGAAGAGCATCGCGCCGTGCGGGGCTTGGACCTTGTCGAACACCCAGCCTTTCCAACTCCACCAATCGTCATTGATGCGCACGGACATGCCGGGGACGCCGTCTTCGGCGAGGCGCGGGCGGTCGTTGCCTTCCCGGTCGAACCGCCAGAGGCACGGCTTGGGCGCGGCCATGTGTTGCCGGAAGATTTTCTGGCCGGCAATCATTGCCGGCGAACTCCGCCGGTTGTGCCCGACACAGAATGGAATGCCGGCTTGTTTGACCACCTTGCGAATCTCGTACATCTCGGCCAGGGTGAGCGCCAACGGTTTCTCGCAGTAGACCGGCTTCTTGAATTCCGCGGCGATCTCGATGACTTCGAGTCGGATTTTTTCCGTGGTCGCCAGGCAGATCACGTCCACTGCCGGGTCGGCAATCGCGTCCCGGTAATCCTTGGTGGTGCGGACCGGCTTGAACTTGTCGCGGACGAGGTTCAGCGTGGCGTCCGTGCGCGCGCAGCAGACCTGGAGTTTCGCCTTGGAGGAGCGGACGATGTTGGGGAGGTGAAACGACTGCGCGAACATCCCGCAGCCGACGACAGCGAAGTTGAGTGGACGTTTCATTTAGTAGCCGAGCTTCCAGTTGGTTTCGATATTGGCGGCCGCACCTTCGGAAACCCATACATCCGTCCGCAAGGTTTGCAAAATTGATTCCGGCACATGCGGCGTGACCGGCCCGTGCAAGACCAACCGGGTCGTCAGCCGTTGCCACGATTGGAATGACCCGCCGACGCTGATCGCGTGCATATCAATGCGATGTTTCGCGGCAATGACTTCGGCCGGTCCGATGGTCGCGGCCTTCGGCGGCACGGCGGTCAAGTCACCGCTCGCGCCGAAGCAGCCATGCAACGAATTCTGCGCGATGGTGAACGGACTGAGTGTGCAGATGCGCGGCCCGTACGTCTTCCATTCCGCCAAGCTGTTCGCCGCAAACTCCGGCGCGTCCGGCTCGATGAATGCCAAGTGTCCAGTCCAGCCCGGGCCGGAATAACAAATATCCGCGCCGCCGAGATCGGCGAGCATTTTGCCGTAGTCCTTCAAATTCCGGTCGGTAAAGATGTGAACCTGCTTTTCCGGCGGCCGCAGCTTCGGGTTGAGCGTATTGAAAAAGTATTTCTTGAACGCATGGCCAAAGCCGAACTCCCATGCTTCCGGCGCGATGCGGCCGCGTTCATCGGCGTACTCGTCCATGTTGAACGTGTGAATGTTCCGGCAGTTCACCCGATGCTTGTTGAGCAGCGCGGTGACCTTCACATAATTCGGCCACGGGTTCGGCATGATCATCACCAATTGCCGGTCTTCGTCCGCCGCTTGCTTGATCCGTTGGAAAATGTCGGTGATCCACTTCTGCTCGAACTGCGCGTCCGGCACCACTTGAATCCGGAAGGCCGGGTTCCAATGCTTCGTGATGTCTTTGCGCTTGATCGCACGCACCCGCGCCACTGCGCCCGTGCAACGGAACGGCACAAACGTTGCCGGACTGAACTTAAATTTTTTCATAAACGCACTCGCCTCCAACCCATGTTTTTAACGGTTCCAAATTATCATCCCACAAAACCAAGTCCGCATCCGCGCCCACCGCGAGCCGGCCCTTGCCGGGCAGACCAGCCAGCTTGGCCGGATTCAACGTGCCCATCGCCCAAACTTGTTCCGCCGGCAAATCGAGCCAGCGGAGCAGATTGCGGATTCCAACGTTCATTGTCAACGCGCTGCCGGCCAGAAAACCTTGGGTCTCATGCCGCGCCGCGTCGCCGGCTGCCACGCGCACACGGTAACCCCACGGCGTGTCGTGAATGCCCGGCGTCAGCCCAGCCCCGATGTTGGAATCGCTGATGAGCACGATGCCGGGCCAACCTTTTGCCGCCAACGCCGCTTTAATCGCGACCGGATGTACGTGGACACCGTCGGCAATAAAATCCACACTCACGCGCCGGTCGGCCAGAATCGCTTCGACCGCGCCGACTGGTCGCACGCCGGGTTCGGTCTCGACCGGCACCGGAAAGACGTCGAAAAAATGTGTCGCATGCTGCGCGCCGGCCGCGATGGCGGCTTCCGTCTGTTCGACGCTGGCGCGGGTGTGCGTCATGAACACGGCAATCCCGGCTTCGCGGAGTCGCGCGATGACCGGCAAGATGTTCGGCACTTCCGGGCTGATGGACATGGCGCGCACCCGTTGCCGGCACGCGGCCAGTAATTCGCTGAGCATCCCAAGGTCGCCCGGCAGCGTGAGCGCACCGGCCCCGGCCAGCGCGAGAAACGGGCCTTCCAAATGAAACCCAGGTAACGAAGTCTTTTCCAGCGCACCGGCGAGCCCGTCGAGTTCGGGAAGTTTGGTCCGGGTCAGTGCCGCGTACAAGGTCGGCAACACGGATGTCGTCCCATACCGCGCGAGCGCCGTCGCACCAGCCTGCAAGGCGGAGGGACCAGCTTCGTAGATGTGGCGTTCAATACCGTGGGTATGCACATCAATCAATCCCGGCGTGAGCAGCGGTGGCTGACCGGCGACGGGATGAAAATCCACCGCTGCAATCTTGCCGGCCGCAAGCCGGAGCGAGCCGGTCGCGATTTTTTCGCCGGGCAAGACAAGGCGAACGTTTTCGATGCGCGTAGTGGTCATCGGTGAGACTTGGCGGAAGTCCAGCGTTTGGCGGCGGCAAGAAGTTCTTCGGCTTCCGCGATGTTTTCGCACGCGTAAGACACGTCGAGCATCAGCAGTCGCGGATCGAGCGCGCGGCAGAGCGGCTCGACCTGATCTTTGTTTACTTCGATATGCACAATGCGGCCAGACTCCTGAATTTTTCGATAAAGCGCAAGGTGTTCGATGCCGTTGAGCGGTTCGCATGGGCGTGGGACGTATTGAACCACTTTCAGATACGGCAGCGATAATAGGCGCGGCAGATGTTGGATCGCGTCACCGCCGTCGAGGTGATACCACATCGGGCCACACGCCTGACTCCACATGTTCAATTCTGGAACGACAAACTGCTCGAAGTGCTCTGGCGACAACATGCAGGAAACATCGGATTGCGTGCCGATGAATGGGACTGGCGCCCAGAACGGCATCCAACCCGCATTGCCATACCAGCAATCGTGGATAGCTTGAACGCGGCGCATCAGCGCCTGCCGGGCTTGAATGAGTTCGCGCGTCCCATCGGTGATGGCCTGCAAAATCCAGTCGGGCTGATCCATGAGCGCATACAAAAATTCCTGCGTGCCCATGTGCATCGAGAGCAGGTCGTGCGCCGGTAAGATCGCCGGTGACCCCAAGAGGAAATCATCTTTGCCGGCGGCGTTGGCCATCGCCATGAACAATCGTTCGTGCCGCTGCACCCACGGATCGGCCGGATTGTGGTGAAACGGATGCGGCTTGTCGAAATCGACAGGGAATTGCTCAAACCAGATCGTGCGGTTGTCGAAATGCGGTCGGCCGCCAAGTGAGATCAGCCAGCCGGCCATCACCAGATATGACGGGATCGCCTCGCCGCCCCACCAAGCACCATCGATCTTGCTCAGCGCGTTCCCGACCACCCAATCCGGGTCGAGCCACTGGGCTTCAGCGGTCGGCGGCGCAGCCGTACCCCATTGCTTCTTGTCATATTTATCCGCCGGCTTGTCGAATGTTTGCTGCTGGCGTGACACAGTAACGGCAATGCAGGGTCTATCGGTCGGCTGGCCTTCCCACAATGCGGTTAGGCGTTCCTGCGTTTCGGACCAATTGGGTTTGTATTTCATACAATGGCGTTTTCACGAATCACTGTTTTGTACCAACCGGCACTGCGTTTGGCGCGACGCGCGCCGGTTTTGTGGTTCACGTAATGCAAGCCGAGGCCTTTCGTGTAGCCGCTGGCCCACTCAAAATTATCGAGCAACGACCAGAGGAAGTAGCCGCGTACCGGCACGCCGTCGTGAATCGCACGTTGCAGCTCGCGTAGGTAGCAGCGCAGATAAAGAATCCGGTCGACGTCGTTGCACCAATCGGCTTCATCGCGTTTCCGGTCGCTCGACCAGCCATTTTCAGTGATGAAGATATTTTTCACGCCATACCGGGTGTGGAGATGGCGCGTTGCCCAGTAGAGCGCTTGCGGTACGAACCGCAACCAATCCAAACCTTCCGAGGTCGGATAGTGCATCGGGAATTTAACGATCCGGTATTTCTCCTTGCCTGGCGCGGGTTCGGTGTAGAGGCCGGAGTAAATATTCACACCGAAGAAATCCAACGGCTGGGCGATGAGCTTCATATCACCGGTTTTCACATCGGGAAATACCGGTAGAAATTTCGGATACGTCCCGTGAAACATCGGGTCCATCAGGAACGCGTTGAGCCGTTCGTACGCAGTCGTGCACGCGGCAATGTGCGCCGCGTCCTCGATCACCGGCACTGGCGTGAATGGATCGTGGGCGATGCCGATTTTCTGTCCCGACCGGGCCGCGCGCATCGCCCGGATGCCGAGGCCTTGCGCGACGAGGACGTGATGATAAATCTGGGCGAGCGCCTTCGGTTTCACCTTCAAGGCGGGCGCGTAGATGCCAAGTTCGTAGCCCTTGCCGATGCCGGTCGGGATTTCGTTGAACGTCATCCAATTCTTCACCCGGTCACCGAGACGCTCCACCATCAACGCCGCGTAGTCCGCGTACGCTTCCGCTGTGTCGCGCGATTGCCAGCCGCCGGCATCCTCCAGCGCCTGCGGCAAGTCCCAGTGATAGAGCGTGACGTACGGTTGAATCTTGTTTTTCAACAACGCATCCACGAGCCGGGAATAGTAATCCAAGCCTTTCGGATTGAGCTGGCCACGTCCCGTCGGCAACACGCGCGACCAACTAATCGAAAACCGGTAAGCATCCACGCCGAGATTCTTCAGCAACGCCACATCTTCGCGCCACCGCTGGTAACTGAAACATGCATTGTCCCCCGACGCGCGGTTGTTTTGCTTGCACCACGTATCCCAGATTGACGGCCCGCGACCATCAGCTGTCGCGCCGCCCTCGACTTGATAAGCCGCTGACGCTGCACCCCACAAAAAGTTTTTCGGCATTTGGTAAAACATATCCGGTCTCCTTATTTCGTCTTGTGCAGTTTCTTTAACAGACTACCGGCGGCTTGCTCAATCATTTCCAGCGCTTCCGGCGCAAGCCGTGAACCATGGCTGGTCCGCGTTTCATAGCCGCCACCTGCCAGCGCTTCGCGTGACGGGATGTAACCGCAATAGCCATTCGCCATGTGCGCAACTTGGAGAAATGCAAATGGCGTCGTCCCTTTGATTCGCAACTGGGCCTCAACAAACGGCTCACCCATCAGCGACAAAATCGCCACGTCGCCGATCCGCACCGCCTGCATTTCGTACGGGAATGTCGGGTGTGTCTTGCGCTCATCCGCGATGTCCAGAACACCCACGGCATACACCCAATCCCACTCGACGCGCACCACACTCGGATCAAGTTTCACCACATGGCTCGCCGTCTTGCTAACCCCGGTCTTGCGAATGGCAGTCGTGGAACCCGGTGTGGTTGTCCAAGCCGGACCATCAGTTTTCTTCAGTTTCGCCTTTGCTTCCGCAATTAGCGCCGCCGGTATCTTACGCCGTGGCACCGGCAAGATTCGGTGCACCCAGTCAAGCGTCGCAACCGGTACCGGCTGCATGTCCTGTAACGCCCGCCGCGTCGACTGCGCCAGTAATCGCCCCATTTCAGTATGCGTCCCGCCGATCTTCTCTTGGTCGGGGTTCATAAAATTAAAATGGATGATGTTACCGCAACAGCCGTTGATCACGAGTGCGGTGCAGGCTTTGCCAAAGTGCGCCTCCATCTCAGTGCACCACGCGCCGGGCCAGCCGGGATGAACTTCGTTTGCCCAAAAACCATGACACGGATGCGAGGTATGATGCAGCAAGGTCGCCACGACGTGGCCGGTCTTGTCGGTGAACGTAATCACTCCGACTTCCGGATCCGCCGGGCCTTCGACTTGCACAATTTCCGGATCACACAACGACGGCTGGCACACATGGCTGCCGTCGCGCATGATATACCGGCGATTGAACGCCACCCGATTATCGATGGCGCGGCCCGCCGCGACAGTGACGGGCGTCAGATTTCCAATCGCTTTGCCGATGGCATCGAGCATCCCGGCCAGCGCCGGCTCGTTGTAACGCGCATCGCCGCCGCGCAACCAATCATGTTCCGCCGGAATGAGCGGCCATTCGTCCCGGCACATGTGATTGCCAATGCTGGGCGCGGCGTGGTTCTGCGTCGCATGCACCATGATCGCCTTCGGCGCTAGTCCGAATTGTTTCTGCGCGCGCCGCCGCACCTCATCCGCCCACGGCGTGTCAATCGCCAACACATCCACCGTGATGATGCAATACCGGCGACCGGCCTGTTCAAGCACAAGCGCCCGGGCGTAAATCGGCTCCTTGATACCGGTGCAGGGCCGTTTGCGGCCGATGTCACCGGCAATCTGAATTCCCAACTCCGGCGAAATGTCCGACTTCGCCGCACCAGCAAGTAATGTTTTATTCTTCATAGTTATTTCCTTTCCAATGGTAGCTTGACCGACATCACCTTCGATCCGCATGAGAAGTAATACCGGCCGTTAATGATGATTGCGCCGCGATGAAACAGTGCGCCACCAAATGGTTTTGCGTCCTCACCGAGACACCGGTATAACTCCTCGATCTTTCCAGTCTCCGGCCGCCACCGGAACAGCACCATCCACGTGATGCCGTAGATGTTGCCGTCGGGTCCCAAGCAAATGGATTGCTCGCGCGCGGCGGAAATTTCGGGAGATACAACGTAGTCCATCGCTCGCTTCTGCGGATCAAAACAGAAGTATGAGAACGGTTTACTGCCAGTGGTCCCATAGAGTTTACCGGCGTGGAATAGCAGATTGCTGTAACTGGTTATGCCCGGGATCGCCACCTGCTTCCATAACAATTTCTGCCGGCGGGCATCCCACGCGATGAGTTGCGCTTCCTTCGTCACCGGGTCCATCCCGGAACCACGGCCGATGGTTGTTCCACCGTAGATGACATCGCCGGTTGAATCCGCTGCCAGCGCCCAAATGCTTTGATCGGGGATGACCACCGGATTGTTGACGTATTTTTTACGGACGATGTCGTAGCACCCAAGTCCACCGTGGCGGGCGCCATATTCCGGGTTGCCGGCAATCCAGATGCGTTTCTGACTATCGATGCACATGGCGCGCGGCCGGCCATGCCCTTTGCCAAGTTGGGTGATGATCCGCGGATTGTCTTTCCACTTCATCGCCCCCGGCGGATCTTTGTGCCACGGCTTGGCCGGGTCGTAACACATGAGATTTCCGAAGCTGTAACAACCGTAATACAGCTTGCCGTCGCAGTGGCCGAATGAATATGCCTCGCCATTATCGGGCGCGCCGCGCCCGAGGTTTTCGAGCTTGTCGGTCTTCGGCGTGTACCGGAACAAATAGAGCGGCATGATGGTGCTGCCGTACACTGTTTGGTTTGGCCCGGCGGCAAGGTGGAAGATGCCGGAACCGTCGCCACGATATTTCAACTCGAAATACTTGGTCTGTTTGCCTTCGCCAACGCAGACAATTTCCGGATCAATGACCCGGATTGGCCGGCCATCCGGCAATCTTGTAGGCATCGGGTTCAATTCCCGCATCTTTTTCTCGGGAAACGCGGCACCATGCGAAAGCCGGAAGAAATTGCCCGCCACCGAACGCGCATACAACTGACCGTCCGCATGGCGCGCCAACCCGGGGAAATCCGGCCCGCAATCAGCTTTGGGTAGCAACGGCGTCACACGACCCGTCGCAATGTGGTAGGCCACGACTTGCGTTGCTTCGATACCCAGCGAACCATAAACATAGCCGTCGCCGCCATCGACCACGGTGCGCAGGGCTTTAAGTTTTGGATCCATCCGTCCGAGATCTTCCACTTTTTCCGTTACCGCGTCATAGCGGAACAACCGGGTTTCCTGCGACGTGGCGAGGTAGAACTTGCCGTCGGCGCAGCGCGCAATGTCCCACAGCCATTGCCCGGTCTGCGCCGTGACCCACACTTTGCCGGTCTGCGGATCGAGCCGGCAGAGCGACCCGTCGCAACTGGTGATCAGGACGTGCCCTTCCATCGTGAACTCCAAGCCCCATGGCCAACAACAGGGGGCCGGCAGCGCGAATTGCCGGCAGCGCCCCGTGGCGACGTCGAGTTGGACGACCAGGGCGGGGGTGGTGAAAATCCCAGCGTAAATATAATCCCGGCCAGAGGCCGGATCACGCCAGGGCTTTAAGGACCGGCAATAGCCATTGTACACAGCCACGCCGTGGTCGCGCAGGTCGAGAGCGGTATTTAACTTGGTAGTCGTCATATGTGAATTATCTTTTCTGTAAAACTTTTCCCATTGGTGTGGCTCACGCGATCGGAGCCAACCTCGAGAAACGTGCCTTTTGTCAGAGCCATGGATTGTAATTTCCCTTGGGGATCGCGGCGAACAAATACCAGTTCCCCATCGGTTTTCACATTCCATTCGGGCTGGATCAGAAGCTGGCCCGGGGCATTCGCAGAGATAATTAAGTCGCGCCGGCCATCCGCCAACGTGACTTCAATGATCACCGTCGAATCCGGCGAATCCAGCCGCCTGATGGAAGCGATGGATGACAACTGGGAGTACGGCTCGATGACGGCAACGAAGGTCGTGGCCAGTGGCGCCGTCCCGTGTTTCCGGGTGACAAGAGTCGGAATCCATTGCTCGTCCGCGTTGCCGAAGTTACCGGCGTTGACCCAGCTTTCGGCCAGATTGGCCGCGGCACCCCGGGTCAGGTCGGTATGCCGCAAGTGGACTTCACTGCCGGGCGGCAACAGTTTGTAATGGTCTTCAATGGTCCAAGTCGCGCTCCAGCCGACCGGCGGCTGCGGGTCGGTCTGAACGTTGCGCAACAGGATGTCTTCCGCGAACTTCTCGCCCGGCTTGAGTGCCAGGCCGGCAGTTGTGACCGACCCGAAAGAGCTATGGAAAAACCGGGCGTGGTCGCTGCCGCCCACAACCCGGAAAATATCCACAACGTAAGCATCCGCCGGTGACACATCGACGAGTATAGCGGTGCGCTCGAACTGTTTGGGGCCGCGATCGTCGCCGAACACCAGTCGCATGGTCAGGTTGGGCAGATGATCGCAATCGAGAATGCGCGTGCCGTCCACCAGCAGTTGCAGGTGCTGCGGTTCGCACCAGCAGGAGACCTGGTACGTCCGACCGGACTCAATGCGGTGGTCACTTTGCACCGTGGGCGTCATACTGCTCCGCACAATCAGCTTCGACCCCTGGTTATTGCCCGAGCCGAACCCAAAAAACACACCGTCACCGGTCGGGCTACAGGACAGGAACGCGCTCAGGTCGCACGGCTGGTCGCAGCCGGCCCGGGCCTCGTAATCGAGCCGTTGCCCGCCGGGGAACTTGCGCGTGCAGACCAATTTCCCTCGACCGACCAGCCAGCCCCCGTCGATCTTCCATTCGCCTTCGATAACCTGCCAATCCGGTCCGAGTTCCGTCCGCTGGAAATCATCGCTGAACGCTGGTATCCAGTCCGCCGACTCGTTAGCGCGCGTCAGCACGCGCACGGCGCGGAACCGGCCAACCCGGTAGGCATACAATGCAACATATTTCTCGCCACGCGTGCAGATTGGCGGCAGCGGTTCCGGCCAGGTTCCGAACGCCATCCGCATCGCCCGCATGACGGTTCCATCCGCCCACAGGGTGGTGTGACCGCGGGTAGGATGTTTGTAGTAATGCCCCTGGTCCCGGCCATCCACGACCACGGTGTTGTGGGCGGCAGTTTTTGTGAACCAGTGGGCCTTCGTTGAGCCCCATCCGCTGAACTGGATCTGTGAATAACCGCAGTCTGGCATGAGATCGAGGCCGAGCGCATACAGGCCCAAGTTCATGCCATCGGCATGGTCGTGCCCGCCACCCATGTCATAATCGAGCCACAGCGCCCGGGCGTGATCCCCCTTCCCGCTCCGCAGAATGGCCAAGGCCCAATTCTCCTTGTTGACGCTGCCGACAGTGAGTTCGGTCCCGACCCGGGCCAACTCCCGTTCGACCTCGTTGCGGAAAGCGGCAGAATTCTCAGCAAACAGATCGAACGGCAGGCCGCCAGCCGGCTGGACCGGCTCGTGTAGTTGCCGGCTGGAAATCCAGGCCGGTATCTGACTGGCGGTATTGGCGGCATTGAGCATTTGCAGGTAGACCGGATCTTTCGTGGCCCGGTACATTTCCATCATGAACGAAAATTGTGAAGGGGTCAGGCTCGGTTCTTTGCTGAAGAACTGCCCGAATGTCGTCACCGGCATGGCGAACCCGGCGGCATCGCCGATATTGGGATGGTAACGTTGCAGGCAGAGCGTCTCGGCATGGAACCGGTAAGTCTGCCGCAGGCGCGGCTGCCGCTGGAGTAGCGCTGGCAACAGGGTCGGATCGCGACGGCTTAGCAGCGCCAGGTAATCGGCGAGCCCGGCCACCGTATAGGCGGAATAACTCGACAGCCCCTTCTCGCCGGTGACACCATCCACCCGGCTCGCGCGCTCGACCATCGTGTCCAACATCTCTGCCAAAACCCGGTCCGCGCCCGGTTCGTCAAGGATCTCAATCAGGACCGCCCGCAGGACCTCGCCCCGGGGATAATTGGAAATCACCCGCTCCGGGTGAACCAGCAGCGCTTCGCGGAAAAGCCGGTCTTCAATATTGCGCCGGATCTCCGCCCAGCCGGTCTTGGGGTTATCGAGCCGGTATTGCCGGGCCTGCTTTGAGAGAAATGTCACCAAGGCAGTATCGCCGGGCAGCGCGGGCCGAATCCGGTCGTAGGCCAGCGCGATGATCAGCATGTCCCGGTTGGCGTCATGCCAATTGTCTACCGCGCCATTGGTGAGTGTCGGTTTATTTCCGTAGTTGCCCTGAGTCTTGAAATCAAACAACGGATAAAGATCCGCCACCCGATCGATCAAAATGGCCGCCTGATGTGCGTAGGATCCGTCACCGGTCAACACATAGGCGGTCGAAAGCGCCTCCATGCCGGCCACCACAGCTTGCCGCCAGAGCCCGCACAGCATGGCTGTGCCGACAAACCGCCACCGACGCTGGCCATCCGAATAGCCTTCACCGTCATCCACCCCGAACTGATGCAGCGGGTCCGCTGGATCTGGATGGTCGCGGTTCACCAGCAACCGCCGGTCCGGGAGCTTGGGATCGAACACCCCGTGGACATCGAGACCCGAGCGATAATAGGCGTGAAAATCGTTCTTGGGGAACTGTTCGCCGCAATGCGGGCAGGCAACCTTCCACGGCATGTGGAGCGCATCTACCTTCCAGGTGTACATCGGCGTCGCCCCGTTACAGACCGGGCAGCAGCCGTCCGCGTCAACCACCCGCGCCCGGGTGATGGTCGGTCCGAACATCAGGTCCCACAATTCGGCATCGCTGCGGCCATGCCAAGGCGCCGCTTTCGCGATCAAGCCCCGTGTGGCTTCTGCACACCATGGATCGGTTTGCGCATTGCGCCGGGCCCGGTCCGCCATCGCGGCTGTGATAAACGCTCCCTGTATCGGTTCCAGACTTTTCATTAGATAATTAATTCCCAGAAACTTCGACTACTTCACGCCTTTCACATCCGGACCGGCCGGGGGCGTTGTCGCGTCCTGTTTCAGTTGCTTGTCAAAAAACGCAACGGTCGCCCGGTATTGGCCCTGGCCGAACCCGTGGCCCATGCCGGGCAGGGCCGTGAAGTCGCACGGGACGCCCTTGGCCTTGAGCGCTTCGGCGAGCAGTTGGCCCTGGCCGAACGGCACCATGACGTCTTTGTCACCGTGAAAGATTTGGAACGGCGGATTGTCGGCGGTGATGTAGTTGATCGGGTTGGCCATTCGGATCAGATCGGGGTGCGTCTCAACCGGTCCGCCGCCTAACAAATGCTCATAGTATCCCCGCAACACCACGTTATTCATGAAGGCTGGTTCGTTTGCACCTTGGGCGAAGACCTGCCCCAGATCGGTCGGGCCGGCATAGTCGCTGACGGCTTGCACCCGGCTGGAGACGTTGAGGTTCCCGCCAACGGTGCCTTCAAGTTCCTTCACGCCGGCCGAGGTACCAAGCAAAGCCGCAAGATGACCACCGGCGGATACACCCCACACGCCAATCCGGTCGGGATCAATTTGAAACTCTTTGGCGTGCGCACGTAAATACCGAATGGCGCCCTTGCAATCGTAGATTTGTGCCGGGAACGGTGCTTCGCCGCTCAATCGATAGTTGATGCTGGCCACAGCAAGTCCGTGCGGGAGCAACTGCAAGAATTGCGGCGCTGGTGACTTATCCCCGTTCGCCCAGCCGCCACCGTGAACCCAGACCACTACCGGCACCGGCTTTTCAACCTTCTCCGGTAAGTAGACGTCCATCAAGTTTGCGGTGTTCGTACCGTCGCCATACTGGAGATTGGCGAACTTAGGCACGACGACTGACGCGGTCTTCTTTACGGCGTGAGTAACCGGCGGTGGCAGTAAGTCGTCAGCGGCAATTGCGGGACGAACCGTGAAGACGGCAACGAGTAGTAACCATTTTAAATGATGCATGTTGAATTTCCTTTTTGTTATTTTGGCATCCAGCCGGCCGGGATTGTGATTGCGTCATCAGTTCTGACGAGTTGGGATTGATCCCAATTGTCGGTGTGAAATTGAAACATCGGCAGGTTGTCGCCGTTGGCGAGATTGCAAACCGGATTCTCCGCCCAAGCGTACCGGACCGCGACCGGCTGCGGAACTTTCTCTGACCAAACGACGACTGTCTGGTCCGCGATTTTCGCCTTCGCAAAATAAAACGCCCGGTCGGCACCGGCAATGGAGAAGCCGACCGGTGGTTCGCCAGCCGCATGCAATCCTTTCGCCGAGTCAAACTGGAGGCGAATCTTGTCACCTTCGATCGTCATCGATTTGTAGGTCGGCCCGGTAATGCCAAACGACGCCAACGCGAGCCGGTGACCGACTTCCTGCATTCGTGTGGGATGAACGTTGGCGGCCTCGCCGGTGCCGACGGCGGTGGCCAGAAATGTATTGGTCACGGTCAAGGCCATGGCCTGGGCTTCACGGATGAGGTGACGGCCGATGCGTTCCACTGGTTTGGTCTGTTGCTTTTCAAAATCTGGTAGCGCCACGATGCCAAACGGGAAATCGCCCAGCCCCCACCGTTTGCGCCAGTCTGTGATCAAGCCGGGAAGCAAGCTGCGGTAATCTGTGTAAAAAGGCTTGTTTGATCCACCTTGATACCAGATCACACCCCGGATGGCGTACGGAATCAACGGATGAATCTGCCCGTTATACTGGACGCCGGGATGGCCGTAATAATTGCCGGGGATGCGGTCAAGTAATGCTGCCGGCATTGGCTGCCGACCGGGATCTAGGTCTTGCGACTTCGCCATTCGCCACTCGCCGGTCAGCGTTACGGACGCGAGCGACATGTTTGTCGCCGGCCCGAACAAGCCTATCGGCGACGCCAGTTTCAGCACACGTAGCGCAATCGAAACATTCGTGGTTGTGATTGTGACCGGATAAATACGCGAGACGTTCCAATACTTCGGCGTATCAAACCAAGTGCGTCCGACGCGCACGCCGTTGACGTAGACTTCGTCTGCACCGTCCACGTTGCCGAGTTGCAGTTCGGTTGCCTTGCCGACCCATTCCGCCGGCACCGCGATGTCTTTGCAAAACCAAACCGTCTTCGGATTTTCACCAAGCGGATTATCGTCGGGCGATACCGGCAAGTTGATCATTGTCCAATTCGTCAGCTTCTTGAGGCCGGGTTCTTCAGCGTCAAGTTCCGCGAACCATTTCTTGGATTTTTCCGCGACCCGAACTTTTTCGGCCTCGAGTGATGCCGGGAAACTGTTCGTGTTCGCGATGAACGCCTTCGCCAATTCTTCAAACGATACCGCCCGCTCGTGATACGCTGGGATGGCCTTCAATCCATCGACGCTAATCCACGATTCAATCGCCGTGGCGCCGTACGTGGCAACAATGATCCCGACCGGCACTTGCAGGCGTTCGTGCAACTCGCGCGCAAACGAGTACGACACCGCCGACCAGTTCGCCGCGTTGGCCGGCGTGCAGGTTTGCCAACGTCCCTCGCAGTGCGCCTGCGGCGTCAGCGCATACCGCTGTGCATTTTGGGTCGGAATGATTAGGTAGCCTTGGTTGGTGGACGTGCTGGCCGTAACGGTGAACGCGCGGAGATCAGACTGGTTGGCCTGCCCAATCACCGATTTGGCGTCAAAGTCCTTGCGCAGTTCCAAACCCATCTGCGATTGCCCGCTGCACAACCACACGTCGCCGACCAGCACATCCTGGAAGACAATCGTGCCAACTTTCATCTCTCGCGGCGTCGCGTTTGCCGGCATCGCCTTGAGAACAACCTTCCACTTACCGGTCTCGTCCGCCTTGCCGGTTACCGTTTGGCCGGCGAATTCCACCGTGACCGCTTCTCCCGGCGTCGCCAGTCCCCAGACCGGCACCGGCAAATCACGTTGCAGCACCATATGATCGGTGAAGATCGATGCTACCTCAGCCCACGCCGGCACGCTAAAAATCAAAAGGCTAAACAGTAGTCGTAGTAACATACGGTCTCATGGCGCGTGCTAGAATCTCGGCATCGGATTGATGCGGATTCCAGAGCGTTTCGCCGAGTAGCGCCATGCTCGATTGCACACGCGCATCAAACATCACATCTTCGATCAAGGCAGTGGACAGGACGTTCGGGTTGATTGCCAACACTTCCCGGTAAAACCGCGCCGCTAACGGGTAGTGTCTCAGCCAACCTGAATTGACCGCGTTCAGCTCGCCCTGGCGAGCAGCGAGGCGTTCACGGAGATAGGCCGGGTCGCGTTCGCCGAGCAAGAATGGACCATGTTTGGCGTATTCGTCATCCCAGCGCAACGACAGCCAGCCCTTCGGTACCAACGCGAACTGCGAGCCCGGGCGGAAGGCGGCGAGTTGCTTGGAGTAGGTCAACGTCTTCTCGAAACCATCGTCATAGTTCGGATTCGGCGAGTAGCTGAACGGCAGCGCCCCGGCATCTTCCCACGTGATGATAATGCGCGGATCAAGGCCGGCGAGATCGGTGTAGTGGTCGCGAATCGATGTCGCATGCAAACCGAACTGAATCGAGAGTTTCGGATCGATGGCGTAAAACTCCCGCGCGATCTCATTGACCATGTCGCAGCACCAGGCGGCGACCGTCCGCCCGTTGATTTCCTGCGTCTTGTGTTCAGTTTCGCTTTGGAAGTAAATGCCGTCAATCGGCGAGCCCGCATATTCTTCACGGTATGCGTCGAGCGCCAATTCTTTGATGAACTGCCGGCCCTCGGCGGTCGAGATGTCCCGTTTGTAACCCCATCCCCAGTTGAAGCCGGCAATAATCTTGATGCCGCGTTGGTGGGCGTAATCGCAAATTTCTGTCAGGTTCACCGGCGCTTCCGCGTTCCAGATTGTCAGCATGTTGAACTTCAAGCGCGCCATGTTATCGAGAAAGCGGCGGTAGTCGTAAATGACGTAGCCCCACGTCCAGATACCGCGCTCTTTGACGGCTGGTGTTTCGACCGATACGCGATCCGCCATCTTCACCAACGATGCTCGGCGTGCAACCGGCTTGTCGAGCGGCACCGAATTGTCCGACAGCGACGCCAGCAATTCCTGTGTACCGTAATACGCACCGGCCGCGTCCGTACCGGCAATCACGATCAACCGGTGTTCCGCATTCCACGGCGCATTACCGATCCATAACGTGAAACCCTGCGCACCGGTCGGTGCCGGTATTACTTTTCGATTCACCAAATCAGCAATAATTGGATTGGTTTTTGCGGTGCCGAGCAACACCACATGCTCGCACGCCGGTTGGTAGCGTCGATTTTGGCGATCCGTGCCGGGCTTCAACCGCAGCACCAATGTCTTTGGGTCAACGTCATTCGCCGATCGGACCGGCAGGACGTAATTCACATAAAGACTGAAGCCACGATAAAGTTCGAGCAGCGCTTGATGCTCAAGGCCTTTGTAAGCACCATAAAGTATCGTCCACCGTTTTTCGCCAGGAGTTAAGTCAGCCATATTATTAGTCTCTTTCTTTTTTGTTGGTTAGCGTTCGACGGAAAAATGCCACAACTTGATCGCCGTAGGTTGCCCACTTGAGATCATGCGTCGCCCCTTTCGCAATGTGGAGCGTCGCATCCACGCCAGCTTCTTTTAGCGCGCTATAAAAAACAATACTTTCCTCGACCGACACAATATCATCTACATCGCCATGGATGATCAATGTCGGCGCGCTGACATGTGATATGTAGCGCACCGGGCTGACCAATTTTGCCAAATCCATATGCTTTTCAACCGGCCCACCAATGTAAGCTTCCACGCACTCGTAGAGGACCGAATATTTTTTACGGAGTTCCGGCTGTGCGCCAAGCGTCAAATCAATCGGTGCGCAAAACTCGCAGACGGCTTGGACGGCGCTCGACTGCGCCGGATTACCGCCGTTACCTTCAAGTTCTTGCTGGCCGTTGGTCGTTCCCAACAACGATACCAGATGCGCGCCGGCCGAACCTCCAAGCGCGCCAATCCGCGTCGAATCGATGCCGTACTTCACCGCATTTGCCCGCAGCCAGCGCACCGCTGCCTTGCAATCGTGAACATTACCGGGAGCGATGACTTCTGTGCTGCTCCGGTAAGTAATTGCTGCAGCAATGAAACCACCTTGCGCAAGACCAGTACCAGCCTCCACATATCCTTCTTTTGCCGTCGAACGCCAGCCGCCACCAACCACGCACAAGATCGCCGGTACCAAACCCGCCGGCGCATCCGGTAAATACAGATCGAGCAACATGACGCGATCGCCATACTGAGCGTAAGGAAGATCTTTGATGATTTTCATGGCTTACTTTCCAAGACTAAACACGGTCGCGTTTCGATCCGTGGCCAAGCTGGCCCACAGAAGTTATAACCTTCACCGGCAACATATTTACCGGTATATTCGGCACGAATCAATAGACTAATCGACGCGCGCCCGGCGCGTAATGCTTCACGGACTGCCGGCGTGACATCCCACACAACCTTTTGCACGGCCTTGACCGTGGTAATTGGTTCAGCCATCGTGAGAAACTCGCCGCCGGCATCCAGTTCACCGGGCGCCCACGGCTTGCCGGGCGCAGCTTCGGCAAACGTCGCTTTCTCCGCGTCCCAATCATCACGAATTATGCTACAGGAAATGGCACACCCCGGTGAAGCTTGAAGCGGGAAGCGCTCGAATTTCGGATCGGTCGTCAATTCCAACATCGCACGTTCCAAGCCGGCAACCTGTGGCAGATCAGTGAAGCGAATAAGAATCAGGCGTTGCTTCGATCCGCGCGGCGTCAACGTGCGCACTTCGAGTTTCGACGGCTGCCGTGGTGTCGGCTCGGTTGGTTTGGATGCGTCCACGTAGCAAGCTTCCGCATTGCGCAACACGATACCGGTCGACGCAGTGACAGTATTGGTGGCATTCGCCGGCAAGCCTCTGAAGAAAGTCATCCCGCCGGTGCAATTGATCACGTCCGGCAATCCGTCTCCATCCACGTCGCCGCAGAAGAAATACCGGTAACCACTCGGGTAGTCGATGGGGACCGGATCGCCGAGAAGCTTGACGAACTTGAAACGCAAGGGATCATCGCCTGTGTTTTCGTAGTAGCGCAAACCGCCATGCGGTTCGGCGTCTTCCACCACCAGTCCGCGCTTGCCATTGACATCAAGCACGGCTACGCCGCATTGTGGCGCATATGTCTTGAGCCACCAAGCAGCAATCTTCAGCGGCTTGCCGGTCTCGTCGGAGAGTGGCTGGAAATCTTCAAACTTCGGATCATCATTCGTACCCTTGTTCAGATAAAGCCGAAACTCTTTGTTGTCCGGCCAGATGCCGTTAGCGTTGAGGACGCCGAGAACAAGATCGAACTTACCGGTATGATTCCAGTCTACAAATACCGGGCAACTCCGCATCATCGGCGTCTTCATCCGATCAGCGACGACGGTCCAGTTCGTCTGGTCAGCGGAGACTTCGACCCGGTAGTTAAACCACATCTCGCCAAGCTCCGAATGTTGCCGGACTGGCCGGTCGTGCCACGTAAATTGCCGGAACGCTGTGTACCAACCGGGCTCACGATCCGAGAGCAGGAACCGAATTTTCTCAAGCGCAACCGGCTCCGGCAACGTCACGACGGCCGGCCCCATCGCGTAAGCGAGCGTGGTGAAATTCGACTCGTTGCCGCCGGTCAACATCGCGGCCGGATTTTTCGCTGGTTTAACTTCCGCGCCAGTCGCCCAGTTCTTGCCGACTGCCCACGCCTCGAACGTGATGATGTGCAGAGACGAATCGCGGTTGGCGCCGATGCCATTGCGCTCATTGTTGATGCGGATGAACTGCACTTTGTTCGTAACGCTGACCGGAATTTCCTGCCAGCCTTTCATCCGGTTGCTTTCGGGGTATGGAATATTTACCGGCTTGCGCGTCTGAAACGTCAACCCGTCTGCCGCTAGATCCGTAAACAGATGCAGTTTGCCATTCACGCTCATCACAAGCCGTTTCTTGCCGGTACCATCGTCCGGCATCAGCGCGA
>Ga0118677_10006554_pt1 | contig 19617 bp, 15 predicted proteins | sample AliMusrvi5mmetaG_FD_86154 | JGI IMG/M metagenome (GOLD analysis project Ga0118677, IMG submission 86154)
CTGCTGGAGGCCTCAAACTTCGTCTCGACCATCGAGAATCGCCAGGGGCTGAAGATCGGGTGCATCGAGGAGGTGGCCTACAGCATGGGGTTCATCGACCGCAGGCAGCTCGAACGGCTAGCCGCGGCGCTGGGCAAGAGCGACTACGGCCGCTATTTGCGTGCGCTTACCCCGCACAACCGACGGGCGTGACCGGCGATTGCCTGACCAGCCCCGAGTTTGGTATAATTTTTCACAAGAGGGACGCGATGGCGGGAATCTTAAACAACACAGGCGATGCCAAGGCGGGCTCGTACGGCGCCAAGACACTGTATGTCCGCGGTTTCCCCTACGCCAATACGGCGGCCAAGTTTTGGACCTCGGTGCTGGATGAGGTGTTCGCGGCTTATCCCCCGGGCACGGCGCTGGAGCTGGCAGCTTCGTCAGGCGGACCGCTCGTGCCGGTGTTGCTGACTCCTGAGATCATGTTGCAGCGCGGCATGGACCGCCTGACCGAAGACGAAAACCAGGAGACCCTCCAGGATGCCATGGCCGTGCTCGAGCTGATCGGTCCGCCGGGCAGCATCTCCCTGCGCATGATCCCGCCGGGTAAGGACGCCGAGGCGCAGCAAATCGAGTTGGACTATCTCGACGCCGATCTCTTGCCGTTCCTCCTGGCGTGGCTGCTCGAGTGGGCCAGTGTCGCCGATGCGCTTTGGAACCAGCCGCGGGTGCGAGGAGCATTTTCCGGCGACGACCCGACGCGTCGGTTTCGTTACCTTGTCGCCTTTGAACTGCGCAGCCGGTTGCTGAGCGAAGAACTCTACCATCGGAATTTGCGCCTGCATTTCCGGCGTGAGCCCTTGCCCCAGCCCGAACCGGCGGAGCCCGTCAGCCCCCCGCGGCCTGCATGAGTGCACCCACGTGGGCGCTGACACTGCCGGCCAGCGCTTCCGGCTGGTAGCCGCCCTCCAGCACGGAAACGACGCTGCCGGCCGCAGAAACGGCGGCCATGTCGCAGACCTGCCGCGTCAGGCCGGCAAAGCCATTCTCCGTGAGCTGCACACCGCCCAGGGGATCGCCGAGGTGGGCGTCGAAGCCGGCTGAAATCAGGATGAGTTCCGGCCGAAAGCGGGCAATGGCCGGGCGGACCTCCTCGTGGAACGCGCGTTCGTAGTCGATATCCGTGGCGCCGGCTGCCATGGGAAGATTCAGCGTGAACCCCTCGCCGTCACCCGTGCCGTGTTCGTGGTTTCGTCCGCTTCCAGGGTACAGGGGGAACTGGTGCAAGCTGACAAACAGGACGGACGGGTCGCTCTCGAAGGCGTGTTGGGTTCCATTGCCGTGATGCACATCCCAATCGATAATGGCGATGCGTTGCAAGCCATGCCGAGCCTGCAAATAGCGTGCCCCTATCGCCACATGATTGAACACGCAAAACCCCATGCCCCGGTTCGCTGTGGCATGATGGCCCGGCGGTCGCACCGCGCAAAACACCCCAGCCAGATTCCCCGCCATCACGGCGTCGATGGCTGTTAGCATGCCTCCGCACGCCTCCAGTGCCACATCGTAGCTGTGTTCACAGATGGCGGTGTCGCCGGTCCGTAGAAAATCCGCTAGCAATTCGGTGTCGCGGTACACCAGATCATGATAACTGTGGTCATGCACTAGCAGAATCTCCGCCACCGTGGCCCGCCGCACAGACGCCAGACGCACAATCTCCGGCGGCAACGCTTCCAACGCCTCACTCAACACTTGATAGCGATGCGCCGATTCGGGATGCCCCGGCCCTGTGTCATGCCGTTGGTAATCTGCGGAGAAATGCACCCCGGTCTGTCGTGTTTCCTTCATGGCTCAAATTTGCGGATATGCTTGCGTTCCAAAAACCGCTGGCGATCCTCCATGATGCTTGCCACCGGCATGCTGAAGCTGCGCTCTTCGCCGATGGCGACGGGTTCCTCGATGCCCCCTGCGGAGGAAAATACCAGAGCCATGGCTCGATTGTTAGGTAAGACGCTGGCCCAAAACCCGCCAATGCCGCGGCGTTGGGCCACAGCTGCCAGTTCTCCTAACAAGAATCCAGCCATCCCGACTTGCCGGGTTGCCTCATGCACCACAAACGCCACCTCGGCGCGTTGGCCGTTGTCATCGAGGTAGTAGCGGCCGATGGCTCGCAATTGCTGGCGGCCATGGTGTTGGGTGAAGATGCCCAGCGCCACGTCGCGCGATTGATCCACTGCGGCGAGTTTGTAGGCGGATTCCCCGCTCATTCGCTCGCGTTGATAGCCATAGCGCAGGCGGATGGTTTCCTCGTCGTGTGAATAGAAAAACTCCTGCAGCGTGGACATATCACTTGGATGGAGCGGCCGAAGCAGGAAGCGGCCTGCGCGAAATTCCACCCAAGCCGACTCGAGCCCGGCTTCCGACACTGCCGACGAGCTGGCGGGCATCGTGAAAAAGCGCGGCAGCCACCCACGGGCCAGAGCCCCGGCTAACAACGTCTCACGGTGATCCGGATGGGCGATTTCCACCAAGCGTGCCACCCGCTCCCGAATGCTGCGCCCGTGCAGGCTGGCCACCCCGTATTCGGTAACCACATGGTGCACGTCACCCCGCCCCGTGCATACGCCGCTGCCTGATTCGAGACCCGCAACAATTCGTGAGCGCTTGTCCACGTCGCCTGTGGACGTCAACGCAATGATGGGTCGGCCATCCCGGCTTTTGCCCGAGCCGCGGATAAAATCCACCAAGGCACCGATGCCACCATAGAACCGGTGGCCGCTGGAATCACGCACCACTTGTCCTGTCAGGTCGATCTCGCGGGCCCCGTTGATAGCCACCATGCGGTGGTTGCGGGCGATGCGGTGCGGATCGTTCACCCAATCCGAGGGATGCAACTCAACGTCCGGATGGCGGTCGACAAATTCATACAACTTGCGGCTGCCCATCACATGGCTTGCAATGATTTTACCCGGGCGGTAATTTTTTTTCGAATGATCGGCCGCTCCGCATCGCACCAACTCCATAAGCGCGTCATTGAAAACCCCGGAATGAATCCCGAGTTGGCAGTGGTCTTTCAAGGCCAGCAGCACCGCCTCAGGACTGTTGCCCAGCCCCACCTGGAGCGTCGATCCATCCTCAATGAGTTGCGCGGCATAGCGGCCAATCTTCAAGTGACGCTCATCAAGCACACCTCTAACGGCTTCCGGCAACTCGGCCTCGTGCTCGATGAAGTAATCGATCTCGCGGGCCGCCACCTGAGTGTCTCCACCGGTGCGCGGCATCCGCGGATTGATTTGTGCAATGACGATTCGGGCGTTGCGCAGAGCCGCTTGCACCACATCCACGCTAACTCCGAGCGAGTGGTTGCCGTTTTCATCGGCCGGACTCACTTGGATCAGGGCCACATCCAGGGGCATCTCGCCATCGCGGAACAACAGCGGCACGTCCGACATGGCGCAAGGGGTGTAATCCGCCTGACCCCGCTCCACCGCATCTCGCAGCGCCGGAGTTAGAAAAAACGAGTTCGTCCGCAACACCGATTCAAAGCGCGGGTCGATCCACGGGGTGGGGCCCAAGCCGTGGATATGCACCACTTCGATGTCCTTGAAGTGGCTGGCTTTCGCCAGCATCGAATCCACCAAGGCAAACGGCACCGAGGCTCCTCCACCGAGGAAGACCCGGCTGCCGGGCCGGATAAGGCCCGGCCAATCTTGTTCATTGAGTGCTTGCATCACCTCGCGCTGGCTTGCTGATGAAGATGCCCCACCGGCCCGACCGCAGCAAGCCAAATGAGCTCGGGCGGTTAGTAGCGGCACCGCTGCCGCCACGCCTTCTCACTTGGGTGCCGGAGCGCCGGGCAATGCGCCTGTTAGACCCTTGAACACGGCTTTGGCGATTTCCGTCGCGCCTTCCGTGTTCGGATGGACCTTGTCTGGAATGAGCGCGTCCTTGCCATTGAGGGCACCGTGAACGTCGATCACTCCGGCCTTGGTGGCCTTGGCGACTTTGTCCACCAGCGGTATCTCCTCCTTGGTGCCGGCTTCGTTGATGCCGAAGTTGCCGTTGCCTGCGATGTAAGGCGGGTAGCAGATGTACACCCGTGGCTTGCTGGGCAACTTGGCGAATTGATTGACCAAATCGGTGTAATCGGCCACGAAATGTTCCTTGTTCTTCCAGTTCTGCGGCTTCGTGTCGTTGGTGCCCAACAAAATTACCACCACATCCGGCGCAAATTCCTTCGCATTCTTGAAGGCCGCCTGATTCTGATAGGGACTGTCGCCGCTTTGCAGCAAGGTGGTGCCGCTCACGCCGAAATTCTTCACATTCCATTTTTCACCCAGAAGTTTGCCAATTTGATCCGGCCAGGACATTCCGCCTGCGGCACCCACGCCCTGGGTGATGCTGTCGCCCACGCAGGCCAGTTTTACCGGCGACTTAAAGTTAGCCACCTTCACGGGTGATGAAATCTGCGCTAGCGCCACTCCGGGCAGCGCCAGACATAGGGTTGCGGCGGAAATAAGACGGGTGATTTGTGACATATCGATTGCTGGCTTGATTTGTGGTGTCTCAGTGCGCACAACCCCCACCATGGCGGCCCTGCGCACTGCGCCCAAGCTTGCTGCCCGGCAGACCGCCCGGCAATCCCAAATTTTCCATCTCAAATTTTCCTCGATGCAATCCATGCTCGTCGGGACAGCAGATCCGTTTACGTTTAGGAGAGCGTGACGCGTAACTCGGTTTCCGGTATCAGCTCAATTGGCTCAGCGAATGTGATCAACGCGCGATTGGCTAACACCTTGACATTTGGGAGGACAGGTTTGTTGCCGAGCGACACAGTTACCGTGGAAACATTGCAGCCGTCGGCGAGAGCCAGCGCCAGAGTCTTTATGCGGAGCCTTCCCCAGCGCAATTGAATGCCGCAGCCGGTGTGACCTGCGTCGCGTTTTTGCCAGAACGTTCCCCAGCCTGCGGCCGAGGTAAACGGAGCGCGGAAATTCTCCGGCGTCAGGCGCGGGGCGAACCCGATGTGCCCTTTCGGACCGTGGTATTCAAAGCCGCTGGCGGAGATCAACAGGCCGTAGCTAGCCATTCCCCGGGAGTAATGGTCGCCGCATTCCACCTCGTTCCATGGATTGCGGCGCGATGCGTGGTAGCGGTCATGGATCGCACGCTCGACGGCTAACCCTTCGAGCAGCAATCCTTCGCTGATCATATGTCCCGCCACTTGATGCTCGTAGCCAGCCATGCAGGTGTTGAGATATCCCATGCCAGTTGCCATGTCACCGGCCACCACTTTGGGGTCCACCTTGTCGCCATGCGGCCAAGTCGTCATGATCGTGCCGCCTTCACCGGGCATGGCGTACCAACTGCCCGCTTTATGAACCTCCCGGTATGGTCCGACGTCGGGTGTGAAGTTATATTTCCAGATTGAGCGCAGCGCGGATTTTGTATGGCTTTCCGGCAGAATCCGCCCCAAGGCGACTTGATTGGCCCAGCCTTGACCGAACACCTGGTCAATGTGACAGCCATTGCCAATGATAAAGCTGTTTGGCTGGTTAGGATCGGGTTTATGAATAAAGTATTCCCCGTTCCAAAGTCTCTCTACCAGATTCTTGGATCCGGCATCGGCGATAGCTCGCGCCGAGTTGGCAAATTCCATGTCTCCCATATCTCGTGCCATCTCCTCGCCGGCACGCAACGCAGCCAAATAGAGCGAGCTGGTCCATGACATGGCTCCCCACCATAGACCTGTATCGAGGGTGGTGGATTGCTTGCCATCAATGATGCCATCGGCGTTGCCATCTTCGCTGATGAGCCATTGCAGGACTCTCTTGATCTTTGGCCAATTGTGCTGAAGGAATGCCGAATCGTTAGACATCTGGTGAGTGCGATATGAGCACAGGATATGGCCTGCTTGCCCGTCTAAAACGAAGTCGCCTCGATACTCGCCACGGGTCCAGACTCCACCGGTTTTCGGATCAAACCCGATGCCATCAACAAAGTGCTGCGTTTCATGGATGGATTGCTCAATGGAGGGGAAAAGCCGGCCCGGACCTTGGGTATAGAACCAAACGCTGGTGCAATTTCCCTGACAACAATATGAGCCTTCGAAAAACCAATAGCGGCCATTGTCAAAGCGATGACAGGTGGTAGTGGCCAGCGCGGACACATTCATCAGCATGCGGTCGAGCAGCCAGTGCGGCAAAGTGGAGTTATACCACGTGTCGCGCCAGCTCTTGGTCTCGCCGGAGAGGCGGGTAAAGTTTTTGGCCACATAAACCGCCACCTCGTTAGCATCGCGAAAGTTTTTGGCGTAATAACGTTTGAGCTTATCAATGTCTGTGATGAGGTGAAACGTATCGTTGAACAATCGAGGGGTGTAAGTCGTCTGCGGAAAATGCCAGGTGATTACAAATGTAGCTTTACACGCTTCGCCGGGCTTGAGCGTCCAACTCCGCCCCAACGCGCCGATCAGCCTCGCGGGCACGGCCATTTCGGCTGCTGTTTCATTCCCTGCCTTCAATGCTTCAAACACCGCCTCCGGGCTCGCATCACCGGCATCGGCGCAGGCTCGATCGGTGGTCTCAGGAGTGAGCAATGCCATGCTTAATGTGCCGAAATCCGCGGCGCTCGCCAGAACATCCGGAGGAATAGCCACGTCGGTGAAGATCATATAATCCACGCCGATAGACCCCCAACCGCCGCTTGAGTTGTCAAATATCTCCAGTCGCGCTTTGCGACCGATCAATTCGCTGGTGTCGAAAAAATCCGTGCGCAATTGGTGTGCCGTGTGGCCGGTGGCCGAGCGCACGGTTTGCCCGTCTATCATTAATCGCAATCCCAATTGTTTGGGGTCTTCACCGCCACCGATAAGAAAGCGGATGTAATTCCGTTCGATAGTAAACTCAGGGCTGGTCAGTTTGCCGGTAGCGCTCTCTTTTGAACCGCCGGTGCTTGGTGCCGAGGTGAAGCTGTTAACGAGGCCCTGACCGTGCGCGTTAATCGTCTTGGGAGATTGAGTCGGAAGCAGCTCAGAGAGCTTGGCTGGGCGTGAGCCAAACGCCGTGCCTTCCACGGTCCAAGGCTCGTAGGTGTCACCTTCGAAATCGGCGAAAACCATATCTGGCCGAATCGGGTGGTCCTTATCAATGATGAGCGCTTGCGGGTGGATACTGGACTCCATGCGTAGCATCCCGCTCTCGCGCGCCACCCGGTTGCGACGGATAGCGGCCGTGGGTTTGCTGAATTTACAGACGGCATTTTCGATCCAGCCGGCGAGTTCTAGCTTGAGTGCTTCAGCAGATGTGTTGGTTAGTGTATATTCCATCACCGTCGCTGGCAGGCCCGAGTCTTCTGGGCTTAACGGAATGAAAGGCGAATATGCCTCCAGTTTCACATCCACCGGGCAGGCCGGGTCATGATAGTTGACGGTTCCGATGGGATATTGCCCGCAAAAGGTGACTCCGGGAAAGCCACTCTTATCGAGTCGGCGGACCACGGATTTTCCGCTTTCGGAAATTTTGATAGCGAACCCCTGTTCTATCGGCGCGGTGGGTTTTCGCGGCTTGGCGTAATTGGGTCCGCGGTATTCGTTGAATCCGCTCAGGACGGGTGCGTTGAAAATATCCCAGAGCAACAGTCGTCCGTCGCCGCCGAGATATAGTTGGCCGGCGCAAATGCCTCCCACCGGCATGCCGATGTAGTCGAGTTCCTCATTGCGATAAACGGTGGGCTCACCACGTGCAAATAGTGACTTGATCCAGTCGGGATCCAACTTCTTATCTGAGGGTACCAACTTCTCAAAATCAGCTTTGTCGAATGGACCCGCCATCGCCGACGTTCCCGGCAATGCCGTCCCCGCAGCTACAAGCGCCGCCAATTGGAGGAAATCGCGCCGGGCCATGCCCGGATTGCAGTCACATTGTGAAGGAGAACATGGATTCATGGGGTAAGATGCGATGGGGGGATTGAAAAGGGAATATTTCTTGGGAGTTGGCGACTACCGGATAGCCAAACAGCTTACAAGAGCGTGGCCTTTCACAATTTCCGATGCTCGGCAGGATAGACGGCCAGCGCGACTTGACGAATCCCCTCGAGGGTCAAGTGATGGTCCACCGCGTGAATTTCAGGCATGCCATTGGCGATGAGTTGAGCATCGCCTCCGGTGACGATGATTTTCGGTTGGCCTGGCAGTTCGGCGCAAATCCTCTGCAATATCTCCCTAACCAACCCACGGTATCCTATCACCGCTCCCACCTGCATCGCATGAACCGTGGATTTGCCAATCGCCGACGTCGGTTCGGCCAATACGATTTCCGGCAGCAACGCGGTGTGCTGCGCCAGATAGCGGGTCATCGCACCCAAGCCCGGCGCAATCACTCCCCCGCAGTAGGCCGGTGCCGACGATACGATGTCGAAGGTCACCGCCGTGCCTGAATCAATCACCACCGCCGGCACCCCGTGGCAGGCCAGCACTCCCACCGCGTTGGCCAGCCGGTCCGCACCGATTTGGCTGGGATCCGGATAATCAATGGCCATGCCCAGCGGGCTTTGGTGATCTAACATGTGAACAGGCACCCGTGCTTCGAGAAATTCCCGGAGCAGCCGTGCCTTGGTCGGCACCACAGAGGCGATGACGGCCGCCTGGAACGCGAGTCCATCCAGCAAGGTTGTCAAGGAGTCCCGGGAAACCTCCGCTGTATCCAGTAAGCCACGCCACTCACCCAGCCCATGCGCGTCGCCAAGCGCAAACTTGGTGCGGGTATTGGAATTGTCGATGAGCAGCCAAGTCATCGCCCAGCCCGGGGTTGAGGTGATAAATCAGGCTGACTTCCATGATGCATGCGGCGGGAATGTGCCCGCAACCCGGCAAAATTCAACCTGAAAAAGAATCGATTGAGCAGGCTGGCAGCCTCAGACAGGCGAGTCAGGCAGGATTAAGCCGTGATGTTTCATCGTCTCCCAGAAGGCCCGGGGTATCCGAGTTCGAGTGCTCTCGACGTTTGCCCGAATGCGCAGCGGTCTCGCGGAATTGAGCGCCACGGCAGCGATTCCAGGCACAGCGAGGGCGAATTGCACACAGGCATCGGCCGGGGTGACGCCGAAGTCTTGGCAAACGGCGAAGAACTTCTGCCTCCACGTGAACAAGTGCGCCTCTTTGAGCGGATCGGGCAGGCGGTAGTCAAACCACTTGCCACCAGTTAGAAACCCCGCGTTGAAAACAGCGGAGTTAACTATGCCCACCCCTGAGGAGCGAAGATGACTGATGAAATCGAGCAAATCCGCCGGATGCGAATACACCGTTAGACTGCAAGCAAGCATCACCCAGTCCAGGTCCACATGCCCGGCAACCTCACGAATGACCCGCCAGTCCTTGGCTCCGATGCCCACCGCCCTGACCACATTGCGGGCTTTCAGCTCGAACAATGCCTGATAGGCCCCAAGCACATCCTCGAAGCGGCGCTGGCGTTCGGCTGGAGTCCTGGCTGCCGCAAGGTATTCATCGGGGTCGTGAACTGAGACAAGTTGTGACGTGTAGCCCTCGCCCAGAAGTTCGCAGCCTTGCTCGTAACATTCCAGGATGCCGTCGTGGCTGATCCGCAGTTGGGCATCATGCCCGATTCCGGCCCAAGTGCCGCGCTCGAACGTCGGTTCGGGGCCGCTAAGGGGCACTCGATACCAGCCGAGCTTATTGCTGATGATCACGTCCTGTGGGGGCACGCCCAGTTTGCGGAGGGAATGACCGATGACCTCCAGCGCCAGTCCAGCTCCGTATTTACCGGCCGTATCAATGACCACCGGGGCGGGGCATTGACGGAACATTTCTGAAACCAGGTCGATTTTCGTTTGATCCGGCACGACTTGGTAGAGATTGCCAAGGCAGCTCGTCCCGAAAACAATCGGGGCGACAACCAGCCCGGTTTGGCCAAGCGGGCGGTGAAAGGAATCGGGAATGTTCATCTGGCGAGGCATCAACCGGTGACGGGGTGGACCCTACTCGTCCGGCCGGACCCAGGCAAGATAACCGTTGCATTCGCCGCTGGGAATGGCCAATATTCCTCAGCACATGATGATTCCTCAGCGGATATTTCATGCGTCGGCAGGCCCACACCAGAGACATTATCAACCATGAAACCTAGACACCTGATTATTCCCACCGTGCTGACGCTCGCTCATGGCATCGGTAACGCCGCCCCAACTTATGCGGAGGATGTGGCATTCCTGAAAAAAAACACCCCCATCATCGAACTGGCTGATGGCCAGGCCCGCGTGGCCATCGCCCCAGCCTATCAAGGGCGGGTGATGACGTCCAGCGCCACCGGCAGCGATGGCGCTGGCATCGGCTGGATCAATCCGGATGTCATTGCCGCTGGCATCAAACCGGAGGCCGAGCGCGAGGGCCTGGCCCGGCATATCCATGTCTTTGGCGGCGAGGAACGGCTGTGGTTCGGCCCGGAAGGCGGCCCGTTTTCATTGTTTTTCCCAGCCGGGGCCGAGCAAAAATTTGAGAATTGGAAGACACCAGCGGTTATCGACACGGAGGCGTTTCGGGTTATCGGAGAGGCTCAAGGCAAGGCCGCGAGCTTTGGAGCCTCGATCAAACTCCCAAACCGCAAGGGCACGGTTTTCAGCATGGAAGTGGAGCGCAGCATCTCGCTCGCCCCGCAAAGCGAGCTCGCCCAATTCTGTGGCGGCAAGCTTCCCGATCGCATCAAAGCCGTCGCCTACACCACGCGTAACACCGTCAAAAACACCGGCACCACGGCTTGGACGAAGGTGACCGGCGCACCGTCCATCTGGATTCTCGGGATGTACAAACCGACGCCTCGCACCACCATCGTGGTTCCATTTGTGAGTGGCGACGAGAGCGTTCTAGGAGCGAAGGCCACGACAAATTATTTTGGAAAAATCCCTGCTAACCGAATTACTTTGACCGATTCACGGCTGTTCTTCAAGGGCGACGGGACCGAACGCGGCAAACTTGGCATCTCCCCCAAACGCTCGAAAGGCTCGGGCGGAAGTTGGCAGCCGGATTCCGGTGTGCTGACATTGGTGAAAATCCATCCGTCGGATAACCCGCTTAGCAAGGACTGGCCCTATGTGGATTCCCAGTGGCGTGAGGATGTGGATCCGTTCGGCGGCGACGTCATGAACTCATATAACGATGGTCCGCCGGAACCCGGTGCCAAGGCGTTAGGACCATTCTACGAACTCGAAACGTCAAGTCCCGCGCTCTTCCTCAAACCCGGCGAAGCGTATTGCCACACCCAGACGACGATCCATCTGACAGGAGCCCGTGGCGCGCTGGACGTCATATCCAAAGGGACGCTCGGTGTGGGGCTAGAGGTGATTGAGAAATCCCTGCCCTAAGAGGGTAAAACGAAGGGGCAGTTTCCGAAATGGATTGTAGCGGCGCGTCTATGACCGCCGATGCCCATGAGATGCGCTAGAAAAGGCCGCCAGACGGCCGCCCTCCCTCTGCGCATCGGCCATGGTGGCGGTGGCCACCTCTCCTTGATCTCTGTGGTTTGGGTTGATTCCTGCGCGTCAGCGACGAACATCAGAACCTTGCTTGGCGGCTGCGATGCTGGCGTAGCCTCGGTGTCCAACACTCATGGAGCGCGCTTTCAGCCCTCGATAACTTCGGTTTGATCTCGCCCTAGGGCGATGCCCCGAGCTGGCATATTGCCGGACCGTTGGTCCACCCGAGGAACATGCCCCGGGAACGCCGAGCCCCAGCTCGGAGAGAACCCGCTTTGCAGGCCAAGTTCCTCAATTTTCCACACCCTCAGCCAGTGCCGGGGTCAGGAAGTCAGAGCTTTGCGATAGGCGAAGCTGACTGCGGGTTACTTCGGTAAGAGATCCGGACCAGTGCCCTCGGGGCTCAGTTTTCCCTCAGGTTTTCCCTCAGGTTTTCCCTCAGGTTTTCGCTCGGGATGAGGAAATTCGGTAGTATCGATCTTGCCGTCCTTGTTGCGGTCCAGTTTGTCGAAGAGCGCGTGCTGTTGTTTTTCGTCGAGACCCCTAACGAATGGGGCTTGCCGGAACTCATCAAACGTCAGCGCTCCGTCTCCATCTTTGTCGAGTTGCCGGAACAAGTGGCGAGGGTCGCGCGGTGGTCCCGCTTGACCGGGACGTTGACCCGGAGGGTAATCGGCCGGAGAAATCACTCCGTCTCCGTTGACGTCCAGGCGGCGAAAGAGAGCCTCTTGTTGTTCGGGCGGGAGTTTTTTGACAAATTCACCAGCCTTGAATTCCGCCAAGCTGATCACACCGTCCTTGTTGGTATCCAATTCCCACAGGTGCGGCATTTTCTGATGTTTGCCCTCCTGAGGTTTGACGGGGGACTCCAATTCATCGCGGCTCAACACACCGTCGCCATTTTTGTCCAAGCGTTTGAAGAGTTCCTCACGCTTGTCTTCGGGCAGCAGAGCGATGCGCTTCATCGCAAAAAACTCCTCCCGCGACAGCACCCCGTCGCCATTGGTATCGGCGAGTTTCCAAGCCTCGGAAAAGTGCTGCTGCCGACGCCGGGAGACATCGGTTTCCGGCACTCCGCCACTCGTCGGCGCTTGCGGAGCTGCCAAACACAGGCCGGGCAGGCAAAAACCCGCCAGCACGAGTGAAGTTGAGATTGTTTTCATGAGAATACAGGGCTTATTTAGGCCCGACACGCCGGAACCGCCAGAACAAACTCCCCAATCCCAGAAAAGTTTCGCCAGTTGCCCGCCACCCATTCGTTTGACTACCTCCATGCATATTCTCGATATTCTCTCCTCCCGCAAAACCTCGCTCTCCTTCGAGTTCTTCCCACCGCGTAGCGCTGCCACCTGGGATGACCTCTATCAGACGATCCGTGACCTCGAGCAACTCGCCCCAGCATTTGTCTCGGTCACCTATGGTGCCGGCGGCGGGACCCGCGAACTCACCCACGATTTGGTTGTGCGCATCCAACAAACCACCTCCATCCCGCCCACTCCTCACCTCACTTGCGTCGGCCATTCCAAGGGGGACGTCGAGGCCATCCTGGAGCGCTACGCTGCAGCCGGGGTTTCCAATATCCTGGCCCTGCGTGGCGACGCCCCGCGTGATGAACCGTCCTACGACTGGTCGCAAGGCGACTTCCGACATGCAGCCGACCTAGTGGCATTCATTCGCCGCTTCAATGACAGCGGGCGCCACCCCGACCCACGCGGCTTTGGCATTGGAGTGGCTGGGTTTCCCGAGGGGCATCCCGATATGCCCAACCGCCTCGCGGAACTCGATTTCCTCAAGCTAAAAGTCGATGCCGGTGCTGACTACATTTGCACCCAGTTGTTTTTCGACAACCACGATTTTTTTGATTTTCGTGACCGCTGTGAACTCGCTGGCATCAGCGTCCCTATGCTGGCCGGCATCATGCCCGTCACCTCGCTCCAAGGCATGCGAAGGATGGCTGAACTGGCTGCCGGAGCCCGGTTTCCGGCTGCGTTGATGCGTGCGTTGGAGCGTGCCAAGGGGCATGCTGAGGCGGTCGAGCGCGTTGGTATCCACTATGCCGCCGCGCAATGCGCAGGTTTGTTGGATGCGGCCGTCAGTGGTATCCATTTTTACACTCTCAACAAGAGCCATGCCACCCGCGAAATTTACGCCAGTCTGGGCCTGAGTTCAGGCTCGGGAACGCCACTGTAGCGGCGACTCAGGCAGCAGAGGCATTGGATCGTGAACAAAAATGCCTTCTCCGCATTTTTATTTGCCAACTTTCTAAACGTCGGACGTTTGGCGGGTATTTTGGCGTTGGCGGCGCTGGCGAACGGCGTTCGCCAGTTCGTCGAGCACTTCGACGGTGGTGTCCCAGTTGATGCAGGCGTCGGTGACGGATTGGCCGTGAACCAACAGCGAGGGGTCTGGACCCGCTTGCTGATTCCCCTCGACGAGGTTGGACTCGAGCATCACGGCGGTGATGGCGAGGGAGCCTGCGGCGAGTTGTTGGCAGATATTGCGGGCCACCAGTGGCTGGTTGCGGTAGTCTTTGGACGAGTTGCCATGTGAGCAATCCACCATCACATGAGCCGGTAGCTGATGTTGGATGAGCATCGCCTCCACCGCTTCAATGCTCGCTTGATCGTAGTTGGTCCCGGTTTTGCCGCCGCGCAATATCAGATGGCACGATTCATTGCCCGAGGTCGAAATAATCGCGGAAACCCCCTGCTTGGTGACGGAAAGAAAATGGTGGGGATGGGACGCCGATTCGATGGCATCCAGCGCGATTTGGACCGAGCCGCCGGTGCCGTTTTTAAAACCCACGGGCATCGACAGGCCCGAGGCGAGTTCGCGGTGGATCTGCGACTCGGTGGTACGCGCACCGATGGCCCCCCAAGCAATCAAGTCCGCGAAGTATTGCGGCGAAATCGTGTCAAGAAACTCGGTGCCAGCGGGCAACCCAATGGTGGCCAGATCCAGCAATAGCTTGCGGGCAATCCTCAGCCCGTGGTTGATGTCAAACGAGTCGTCCAGATGCGGGTCGTTGATCAAGCCCTTCCAGCCCACCGTGGTGCGTGGTTTCTCGAAATAAACCCGCATCATGATGAGCAGATCCTGTTGCAGCCGACTGGCCTCCTGTTTCAGGCGGGCCCCATATTCCAACGCCGCTTCCGGATCGTGAATCGAACATGGGCCCACCACTGCCAGCAGCCGGTCATCCTTGCCGCGTAAAATCGCCTCTGCTTGGGCACGAGTGGTGACCACCAATTCCGATACTTGATCGGTAATGGGCAGGTAATAGGCTAACACCGCAGGGGAAATCAGCGGATCGAGGCCGACAATGCGGAGGTCATCAGTGCGGTGGCGGGTCACGCCGCCTAGCCTAGCGGGTGCCGGCGGCAACGCAAGACAAGTGTTGGTCAGCCGGGGATCCCGCATGGGGCGCTTGTTGACCGGGAGCAAGGTGTCAAGGGCCATGGCACTGGCAATTTCATTGGCAGATGGATCACCAGCGGGAGCATTTCCCGGTCCATGGTGATCCGATTTGTGAGGATGCGTGTGTCTTACTTCCGGTGATGGGCCCCGCAGGCTTGGTCGGTCGGGGCATCTGCGATGGCTGCAGTCGGCTCCACCAGTCCTGCTTGGAGCAGGTAGGCTTCCACTTCATCGCCGCTGACGTCGGCCAGCAGGTGGCCGTTGACCTCAACGCAGGGGGAGAGGGGTTGGCCGCTTTTGGTGAGCATTTCGGCGTATTGGGCGCGATCATTGATGACGTCCCGGTCTTCATAGCTGAGCGAGTATTTGCGCATGATGGCGCGTACCCCTTGGCTCCAGCCACAGGAGGGTTTCAAATAGGCAATGATGGTCGGTGAATTCATGATCGGTGGATGTCGTGATGGTTCGGGGATTGCTGCCCTCTGGCGGCGGGGTATTCCTAGGCGGGTCGCTGCGAGCTGTCAAGGAGTTTCAAAAGATATTGCTTTAGAAAGTAGCTGGAATCCGGCTGGTAGTCATGGGAGGTTGAGTGTAAGGTGGCGCGGATGAGAACAGGTGCAGCAAACCGGGGGGGCAAGAGACAGGCGATTTTGCATTTGCTCAAGCAGCATGGGGCGAGGGATTCGGCGACGATGGCGTCGCACTTGGGCATCTCTGCGATGGCGGTGCGCCAGCACTTGTATCTCCTGAGCGCGGCGGGGTTGGTGACCTATCAGGAACAGCCGGGCCGCCTGGGCCGGCCGGCCAAGATGTGGGATCTGACGCCTGCGGCAGCCGCACAATTTCCTAATGGACATGCCGGCTTGGCGGGAAATTTGCTCGGGGCGGCAGAGGCAGTATTTGGTGGGGAAGGGGTTGGACGAATGCTCAGTCATTGCGCTCAACGACAGATTGCAGAGGATTGCGCGCGGCTTGGGAGGCGCGGGTCACTGCGCCGGCGATTGGCGGCGTTGGTCGGCATCCGCAATGCTGACGGATATATGGCTGAAGTGCTGGAGCAGGACGATGGGTCGTTCTTGCTGGTCCACAACCACTGTCCGATTGCCGTGGCCAGCGCGGTTTGCGAGCAGCTCTGCGATGCTGAAATGGAGGTGTATCGCGGCGTCCTTGGCAAGCGCGTGCTCGTCTCGCGCAGCGAGTCGATGATGGCAGGTGCCCGGCGCTGCTCCTACCGCATTTCAATTCCCTTGAAATTGCGGTCAAGCTGAGGAGACGCGCAGCTACATCGAGTGGCTGCTGCGTCCCGCAGCAGGCCGTGACAGCGCGCCTCCGGCCGCTGCGCCCATGCAAAAGTGAATGGAGCGTTGCGCCAGCCCCGGGTCATTCTCTAATCATGGTCAGCCACCTGGCACGCGCTGCGAGACGCAGCGTGCACGGCCTGCTGCGAGACGCAGCAGCCACGCGGCACGCAGCCACATGGCGTAGCTGCCGCGTCTCGCGGCAGGCCGTGACAGCGTGCCTCCGGCCGCTGCGCCCATGCAAAAGTGAATGGAGCGGTGCGCCAGCCCCGGGTCATTCTCTAATCATGGTCAGCCACCTGGCACGCGCTGCGAGACGCAGCGCTCACGGCCTGCTGCGAGACGCCGCAGCCACGCGGCACGCAGCCACATGGCGTAGCTGCCGCGTCTCGCGGCAGGCCATAGACACGGCGCTACAAGACCCTGGCGGATTTGGCACTTACGGTGCGGCGGACATGGACTCGGCCTTGGCGACGGTGGCGAGCACGTCCTCGCGGACACTCACGCCCTTGCGTTTGCTCCACCACAGGACCACCGGGGAGGCGATGAAGATGGAGGAGAAGGTGCCGACGACGATGCCGATGAAGATGATGACGCCGAAGTCGCGCAGGGCGGTGCCGCCGAGGAAGGCGAGAATGGCGACGCTGATGAGGGTGACGCTGGAGGTGAGCAAGGTTCGCGAGAGGGTGGCGTTGATCGCATCATTCATGATTTTCTCCACCGAGTCGGTGCGAATGAGGAGCATTTCCCGCACCCGGTCGAATACGACGATGGTGTCGCTGATCGAGTAGCCGGCGATTGTGAGCACGGCACCGACGTGGATGAGGGAGAGTTCTCCGCCCATCAGCACGACCATGCCGACGCAGATGATGACGTCATGGAAGATGGCGACGAAGCCACCCAAGGCAAAGGAGAACTCGAATCGGGCGGTCATGTAGAGAACGATACCGACGAAGCCCATGGCGATGGCCAGTAGCGACTGGATGAGGAATGAGCCGCCGATGAGTGCGGAGACTTCTTCCTGACTGGCGTCCACCGCGTAATCGATGGCCGACGTGACCTTGCTGCCGAGGGTGGGGACCGCTTCCTGCAACTTGGCGGTGAGCCCTTCGATGTCCTTGGCGGCGCAATGCACGGCAATCGCCGTGGCGGCACCCGGGCTGACGTCGGCCTTGGCCGTGGCCGGGCTGGCTAGGGTTGTCTTGAGCCCGTCGAGGGCCGTCTGGACCTCCTCAAGGGGGGCTTTGGCGTCCTTGCCAAGTTGGAACACAATGCTGGCGGTATCGCCCTTGGCACCAAGGGCCGGAATGGATTCGCGCAGCTTGGCGATGATGTTGGACGCATCCTTCACGTCCTTCTTGGGGTCATCCGTGGCGCAACGCACCGTCAGCAACGTGCCGGTGGCGTAGTTGCTTTCCAACTGCGGATAGGCGGCTTTTGAGAGTTTGACGCCATCGATCACCTTTTGCACGTCCTCTAACGGAATTTTGGTTTTCTTGCCGAGCAGGAAAATAATGCGGGTGCCGCCAGTGAAGTCGATGCCCAGCGCCCGCTCGCCGCGAACGCCGAAGGCGATGAGCGACATGACGATGGTGGCCAGAGCGGCACCGATGCAGATGCGGCGCTTTCCGAGGAAGTCGTAGTGGGCTGACTTGATCAGGTCGAGGAAGGTGAGTTTTTTCCACCAGCTGTAATCCACCCCCCAGCGGAAGATGACGCGGGTGACCAGAATCGCGGAAAACAGCGAGGCTGTGACACCGATGGTCAGAGTCACGGCGAAGCCCTTGATGGTGCCGCTGCCCAACCAGAAGAGAATCAGCGCCGTGATCAACGACGTGATGTGCGAGTCGAAAATCGCGGTGAAGGCGTGGTCGTAGGCCGACTCGATGGCGTTTTTGAGGGATTTGCCGCTGCGCATTTCCTCGCGCAGACGTTCGTAGATAAGCACGTTGGCGTCCACCGCCATACCGATCGTTAGAACCATCCCGGCAATGCCCGGCAGGGTGAAGGTGAAGCCGAACATGGCCATTACCCCAAACAAAATCGTGGTGTTGACGAGCAGGCCGACAATGGCGATCAAGCCGGAAACGTGATAATAGATGAGCACGAAGAGGAACGTCAGGGTCAGGGCGAGCACGCCGGCGAAGAGGCCTTGCTTGACAACGGCTTCGCCGAGCGTCGGGGAGACGTTGCGCATTTCATCGACTTTCAAGGCATTTTCCAGTGGGTTCATCAGGGCGTTGGCGAGGGTTTGGACCTCACCTGGTTCATGGAGTCCTTCCACAACGAATCGTTTGCCGAGGGGCACGGACTTGACGGAGGGGGCGCTGATGACGGTGCCGTCGAGGACGATGGCGATGCTGTCCTGGCCCGGTCGCATGTTCTGGGTGAGGGCGATCATCTTGTCGGTGCCTTCGCCGTTGAGAACAATGTCCACCGCGTCGGGCTGACTCTGCGAGGGGGTGGCCAGCGAAATATCCTTGCCGCCCAGAGCGGTGTGCTTGTTCAGCAGAATCGGCGTTTCGATGTCATTGCCATCCCCATCCTTGTGCTTGTAAGTGAAAACCTTGTAGCCTGGGACGATTTCAGAGCCCGACTTGACGCGGACGGCGAGGCTTTTGCCATCCGGACCGGTTTCATGGTTGCGCGGGCTGACTTCGCGCAGTTCGAGTTTGGCGACCTTTTCGAGGGTGACACGGATTTTGGCGCTTTCTTCCGGTTCGACGCCGGGCATTTGCAGCAGGATGCCGGCGGTGCCTTGGCGGGCGATGATCGGATCCTTGTTGCCCATGCCGTTGAGGCGCTTCTCGATGACCGTGATCGCTTGGTTCACTTGCGATGGCGTGACGGGCATCTCGTCGCCATTGGCATCGGTGCGGGGTTGGATGTGCAGCGAGAACGATGAGCCGCCGAGAATGTCGATGCCACCCTTGAGTCGTTCCTTGGGTGGCAGGGTTGCCATCACGCAGAGACCGACGACCCCGATGGTCAGGACCGTGCCGATGTTGCGTTTACGCCGCTCGAATTCCGTGGCAAAGTACCAGAAAAACAGCAGCATTAGGATTAAACCGGCGACAAAGAGGGTCAACGGGTCTTCGTAAAACGACTTGGCGGTGGCGACGGCTAGGAGCATGGCAGGGAACATCTAGGGTGGGAGGTGAGAGGGCTTACTTGGACTCTTTTTTGTGGACGGCCGCGATGGCGGGTTTGTCGAACTCGATCATGGTTCCTTCAGAGACCTTGATGATCACGGTGTGTTCCTTGATGTTGTGAACGAGGCCGTGGATGCCGGAGGAGGTGACGACGCGGTCGCCGGTTTGCAGGGCCGCGATGCGGGCGGCCATTTCCTTGCGTTGGCGCTGTTGCGGGCGGATGAGCAGGAAATAGAACATCACGAACATCAGGCCCATCATGACCATCGGATTGCCTAGCAGCCCAC
>Ga0118677_10006556_pt1 | contig 19617 bp, 12 predicted proteins | sample AliMusrvi5mmetaG_FD_86154 | JGI IMG/M metagenome (GOLD analysis project Ga0118677, IMG submission 86154)
GTTCCCGCCCCCGCCACCCCTCCATCCAAGTAACAGCAAGGAATGGCTAGAGCAGGCAAACCCAGCGCCGGAGTCATCGGCCTCGGCATCATCGGCAGCCGGGTTGTTGCCTGCCTTCGCAGGGGGAATTTTCAAGTTTGGCTCTGGAACCGCTCCCCGCGTCCGGAAGCCAATTTCCTGAGTTCCGCCGCGGAGGTCGCGGAGTCCGCAAAGCACATTCAGATCTTCGTCTCCGACGGCAGCGCATTGCTCTCGGTCGTCAATGCGCTGGCTCCGTCCCTGACTCCCGGTCATGTGGTGATGAACCACGCGACAGTCTCACCCCGCGAGACCCGTGCGGCGGCGGAGATCGTGGCATCGCGGCACGCACACTTTCTCGACGCCCCGTTCACGGGCAGCCGGGATGCGGCGGAACGGGGCGAACTCATCTACTACATCGGCGGCGATCCGTCCGTGTTGGCAACTGTCCGCCCCCAACTGGAGGCCTCCTCGAAGGAAATTCTTGAAATGGGAGACATCGGCCAGGCCTCGGTTGTCAAAATTGCAACCAACCTCCTCTCCGCAACAGCGGTTGAAGCTCTGGCCGAAGCCCTCGCGCTGCTCGACAGCAATGGCATCGAACTCCGCAAACTCGCGCTCGCCCTCCACGCGAATGCGGCCCGCTCGCCGGTTGCCGACATGAAAATTCCCTGCATGCTTTCGGGGGATTTTGAGCCGCGCTTCTCGCTCAAAAACATGTTCAAAGACATGCAACTCGCGCTCAATATCGCCGCGGAAAACGGTCTCGAACTCCCCGCCGCAGCCGCATTTGCCGGCGCCGCGATGGCCGGAATTCATCAAGGCTGGGGGGACTCGGATTTTTCCGTGATTTCCCGGTTCTATGGCTTCCCCGGCCAGGGCCATGTCCTCCCCGCCTCGGAGGAATCCGCCGATGCCGCTTCCCCCTTGCAAAAACCCTCAAAAGCCTGGAGCCTCTTCCGCGGAAAAAACTGATCTTCGCAATCGAACGGCCCCTCTGCTTTCCCATTTTATGAAATCTTTTCTTGCCGTTCTTTTGTCGGTTTTGATCTCCCTGCCGGTCTGCACCGCCGCAACCCCCGGCCCGGAAATCGCTGTCATCCAAATCCGGTTTGGAAAAGAGAAACAGTTCCAGCGCGTCGCCATCGCCCTCTACGACGAAGCCGCCCCGCTCACCGTCGCCAACTTCAAAGACCTCATCCACCGCAAATTTTACAACGGACTCCGTTTCCACCGGGTCTTCCCGGGTTCGTTTGTCCAAACCGGTGACCCGATGAGCCGCTGGGGACAGGCAGACCGCACAGGAACAGGCGGCCCCGGCCACACTCTGCCCGCCGAAATCAAACTCCCCCACGCCAAAGGCTCCGTCGCCATGGCCCGCCTCCCCGACAATATCAACCCCGCGAAAAATTCGAACGGCAGCCAGTTTTACGCCTGCCTGGCTCCCCTCCCGAAACTCGATGGAAAATATACCGTCTTCGGAGAAGTCATCGAGGGACTCGAAATCCTCGACGCCATCAGCAAACTGCCGACCAACAGCAACGATTTTCCGCTGCAAAAAGTCGTCATCAAATCCATCAAGTTGGAATCGAGACTTGCTCCCCCGGCAAACCCTCGGTAGCATCCCACCCTCTCACCAATCTTTCCGGGTAGGTACCGAAGTGGCCAAACGGGGTGGACTGTAAATCCACTGGCTTACGCCTTCAATGGTTCGAATCCATTCCTGCCCATTCTTTTCCGCAGCGCGGAAAACAAATGACATCCCAATGGATGAGAACGCCGTTCGACTGCCCGCGCGCAAGCGCTTTGCAAAAAGCGAAGCCAAAATTGCAGAGCGCCGGACGAAGTCCGGGGATAATCCATTCCTGCCCATTCTTTTCCGCAGCGCGGAAAACAAATGACATCCCAATGGATGAGAACGCCGTTCGGCTGCCCGCGCGCAAGCGCTTGACAAAAGGCGAAGCCGAAAATTGCAGAGCGCCGGACGAAGTCCGGGGATAATCCATTCCTGCCCATTCTTTCAAAAGGCACCAAGACCACCATAAATAAAGGCACTGCGGTCGGATGAGCCGTTTTTATTGGGCCGGGTTGACCGAGTTGGAATCAGGGTGATCGCCTATTTTTTAGTAATACCAAACACACACCGGGATAGGCAAATCAAGTCGGGCACCTTGGCAAATCATTTTCCCTTGGTAGCGGTTCGGCCCTTGGCCTTGTCCACGTCGCCCCCCCGGGGTAAGCGCTCCCCGCATCGATTTTGGCATCGCCCGCTTTGCTGGCTCAAGGGCTGGGAGAGGCATCCCGCCGTTGACCGTACGGCCCCTGGAGGCGCTCCGACATTCCTGATCAGAAATGGCCGATCAATAATCCACGCAGAAGGGAAAAGATCCCGATCCCTCCAAACAGAATGCTCAATGCCCAAAACATGCGCCGTTTCGTCAAAATGGAAATCGCCGCCACGGAAATGGCGATCTGAAAAAATGTCACGCTGCGGGCAAAAATGACGTGGATCCGCATGTGCGCTTCCGCCGCCTTTTCATGGTTCTCCGCCGCTTCCCGGATTTCCTTTTGCTGCCTTGAATATTCGGCCAGCTTTTCCGTGTCAGCCCGAGCGACCGGGTGACCGAGCGCCTCAAAAAGTTCCGTTTTTGAACCAAGCATCCCGCTCTTGAGACCCTTGGCCTGGTAATAGCTCCACTGGTTCGCGGCCCTGATCTCGGAGACCATGCCTTCATTGGCGTGCTCGCCGCTCAAGAGCGACGACAGGGCGGCCAGCGCCGCAAGGAGTGCCGTCGTCAACGCCACGGCAGAAATCCACTTTTCCTGCGACATGTGGGCGTGCTGCTCAATCTGCTCATGCACTTTTTCCATTGGGACTTCCTGTTCTTCCATTGGACGCAACCATACAGCAGAATAGCGCTTGGAAAAGAGTCGGTTTCAACATTTTTGCCAAGAGGTTAACACCGGTTCCGGCGGGAAGGGAAGGCGACTGCAGCGTTCTAAAGTTGCCGCAGAGGGTCTATCGCGCGCAGAAGAGGGCGAATTGCGGTTTGGAACCGGTGGGTCAATCGGCTCAACGGCGGCCTTCACCGCTGGCATTAAATCGCGCAACCCATTCCGCAGGCTTCGGGCAATGCCGATCAAAGCCTGGCACATCTCTGCTATACATTTGCCCATCCGCAAATGGCCAGTCTTGGCCGATCCCTCTACGCTTGATAAGACGGACTTGTTTTCAGAGAAGCGGTGGAACGGTTTTGGTGATCGGGATTTCTAAGACGGTCGATCCGTTCCGCTTCCATGCGGCGACAGCCTCCGCCCGAATCGCCTCGATCGTTTCCACGCATGCCGCTTACAGCCGTAACCGTGTGCGGGCGAGACGATATCAAGGCCGGGAATATAGAATCCGGGCACACCAGGGGATTGCTCAAGAACTGAGAAAGACTTCAGGATGCAATATTCCTCATTGCACAGGACGAGGAAGCGAAGGCGCGGCGAGTGCGAAAGCAGTCGCCGTGACTGCCCGCTTTTGCCCGGGGATTTGGTCAGGAGCGCCGAATTTGCCATCGAATTTGCTTGCCCCTCAGTTTCACAAGCCCGTAGTATATCAGCTCACAAATACATCGGGCCGTGGCTCAGCTTGGTAGAGCGCCTGCCTCGGGTGCAGGAGGCCGCGGGTTCGAATCCCGCCGGCCCGAGAATTTTTTTGATGGAAACGACGCTTTTGGTTTTGGCTGCCGGCATGGGGAGCCGATATGGCGGGCTCAAGCAGATGGAGCCCCTTGGTTCCTCCGGCGAAACGCTGTTGGATTACTCGGTTTTTGACGCGATCCGCGCGGGGTTCCGGCGCGTCGTTTTTGTGATCCGGCGGGACTTTGAGGAGGACTTCCGGGAGAACGTCGGGAGACGGTTCGAGGAACGGGTGGATGTCGGCTATGTTTTTCAGCAGTTGAACGATCTGCCGGAGGGCTTCAGTGTTCCGGAGGGGAGGGCGAAACCCTGGGGCACCGGACATGCGGTCTGGTGTGCGCGCACGGCGGTGGATGCGCCGTTTCTCGCAATCAATGCCGATGACTTTTATGGCCGGGGTGCGATTGCGGAGGTGGGTGCCTTTCTCGGCGACCAGCCGGTTCACGCCACGGAGTATTGCATGGCCGGATACCGTCTGGATACGACGCTCTCGGAGAACGGTCCTGTCTCGCGCGGCGTTTGTGAAGTTTCTCCGGACGGATTCCTTTCGGGCATCCGGGAGTTCACAAAAATCGCGCTGGGGGCGGACGGGATCGTCAGCGCAGGCGTGCGATTTGTTGGCAGCGAGCGGGTCTCGCTGAATTGCTGGGGGTTCACTCCCGCCGTCTTCCCCGGCTTGGAGGGTTTGTTTTCCCGGTTTCTTTCCGATCATGCCGACGAAGAGAAGTCCGAGTTTTATCTTCCCGAAGCCGTCTTCGGGTTGGTCTCGGCCGGTCAGGCAACCGTTCGTGTGTTGCCGGTCGAGAGCCGGTGGTTTGGCGTCACCTATCGGGAAGACCGCCAGTCGGTTGTCGATTCTCTGGCGGCCTTGACGGCAATCGGGGAGTATCCCGTTCCGCTCTGGGGCTGAAACGGGGGGCAACCGCTGGGACTCATCTAGAACATTTAAATTGAGTTGTAGCCGCTCGTCTCGATGTCATCCTCAGAAAAAGTGGGACTCCTCGGCGAGGCGTCCCTACCAACTAAAACAGCGCGCCGGCATTGCCTGTGGTAGGGTTGGCTCGCCGAGCCGACCGATTTGTTCCGCGCCCTCAGGCGCACTGTCTCAACGTGGCGACATGTTTGTTTATACCGCTCTGATACCATTTGGCACCGAAACGGGAGAAATCGACGGCACGGCGAGTCATCCCGATCCTGTGGTAGATGACATGTAGCCGACAGGAGGCACGCGAGGTGCCCGACTTGTTTTACCTGTCCCGGTGTGTGTTTGGTATAAGTCAGAGCCAGTCCCGAATGGGGAGCTGTGTTTTGGCTACTGCTGGGCGGGAGTCTTTTTGGGGCAGCAGGCCGGTGTCTTATTGCAGCATTTTTTTGTCACCGGGCAGACGGTTTTATCCGGGCATTTTTTTGGGGCGGAGGAGCAACAACCGGTGACACCAACGGTTGCGAGGCTGACGGTGGCGAGGAGGATGAGGAGTGTTTTCATAACGGCGACATTCTAGCACATCTTTCTATTTGCACAAGTTCCGGGAAATGCGTCTCCTCATGCGCGCAGGAACAATTTATGGACGACAGCCGCATTATCGCATCCACGCTCACCGGGGTCTATTCCCGTGCGGCCGACCGCTACGGATCGCTGCCCGCATTTTTACGGAGGGATGCTTCCGGCCGGTTTGAGCCGACGAGTTTCCGGGAGCTCTATGAATCCGGGCTCGATCTTGCGACCGCCCTGGCATTTCTGGGAGTCAAGGAGCGCGACCATGTGGCGATCATTTCGGACAACCGCCTGGAGTGGATCCTCTGCGACTACGGGATCCTGCTGGCCGGTGCGGCGGACGTCCCGCGCGGAACCGACATCACCGACGGGGAGCTTGTCTATATCCTTGCCCATGCGGACGCGCATGTTGTTTTTGTGGAGAACCTGACGACTCTGGCAAAGCTCCAGAACTGCCATCCGAGGCTCCGCCACCTGCGGAAAATCATTCTCATGGCGGCGGGCGTCGAGGCACCGAAAGGCGTGTTGCGGCTGGAGGATCTGCTGGCCGACGGAGCCCGGCGGCGCGCGGCGGGTGACCGGACGGCGGAGGAACGCGCGGCAGCCGTCCGCCCGGACGATCTCTTCACGATCATCTACACATCGGGCACGACCGGCACGCCGAAAGGCGTCCAGCTCACCCATGCCAACATGTGTTCGCAGATTGCAAACCTTCCGTTCGCTCTCAAGCCGGGCGACCGGGCACTCTCGATTCTTCCGGTCTGGCACAGCTACGAGCGCATTTTTGAAATGATCGCGATTGCCATGGGGGTCGCCACCTACTACACGAGCCTGCGCACGATTGGCGAGGATCTCCGGGTTGTGAAGCCGACGGTGATGGCCTCCGCGCCACGGCTCTGGGAAAGCCTCTACCAGAAGATTCTGGCGAACGTCAAATCGGCCAACCCGATGCGCCGGGCCCTCTTTCACGCGGCCTATGCGAGCACGCGCAAGGTCAAACGCGCGAAGCGGTTTTTTCTTGGTCAGGAACTTGATCCCAAAGGCCGCCGGCTTGCGGAAAGTCTCCCGCTGGCCATCGCGCACGCGCTGGCCTGGCTGCTTGCGATCATTCCCAGCCGTCTGCTCGACCGGCCCGTCCTCTCGAAATTGCGCGCGATCGTGGGCGGGGAATTTCGCGGCACGATTTCCGGCGGGGGAGCCCTTCAGCCGCACGTGGACGAATTTTTCAACTTCATCGGCATCCCGGTGTTGGAAGGCTACGGGATGACCGAGACCTCGCCGGTTCTCGCGGTGCGGACCTGGAAAAATCTGGTCATCGGAACGGTGGGGCCTCCGTATCCGGAAACGGAAATCCGGATCGTTGATTTGGAAAGCGGGAAAATTCTTTATCCGAGTCCCTGGCACCGGGGGCGCGGGCGCGGGCTGCGCGGGGAGATCCACGTCAAGGGTCCGCAGGTCATGCGCGGATATTACAAAGACCCGGAGGGAACGGCGCGCGTTTTGAAAGACGGGTGGATGAACACCGGCGACATCGGCATGGTCACGTTCAACAAATGTCTGAAAATCCTCGGCCGATCAAAGGACACCATCGTTCTTCTGAGCGGCGAAAATGTGGAGCCGGTTCCGATCGAGGGGCGTCTCGTTGAGTCGCCGTTGATCGAGCAATGCCTGGTCGTCGGCCAGGATCAAAAGGCTCTGGGCGTCCTGATTGTGCCGTCGCTCGAAGGATTCCGGCGGGCCGGTCTCGTCATTGCCGACCGGGAAGAACTCCTCTACCGGGAGGATGTTCACCGCTTGGTCGATGCGGAAATCCGTCGTTTGATCTGTGCGGACACCGGGTTCAAGCCGTTCGAGCGCATTGCCGTCTGGCGTTTTGTTCCAAAGGCCTTCGAGGCGGGAGACGAATTGACCAACACCTTCAAAATGAAACGCCACGTGATCAGCGAACGCTATGCCGCGCTGATTGAGGAGATGTTTCCATCGGCACAACGGGAGGATTAAAACCCGGCTCACTCCCTGGTTCAATGTTGCGGTCGGATCTCCAATATATCATCAACCTCCCCGCCATCACCGGCCTCAACAACGCGCCCGTCATCGGAGCCCGTGCGGCACCCGTCTTATAAACCGCCTCTGGAAAACCCTTGATAACTTCCCATCATGCGCCACCTTCCCGTCTTATGAGCGTTCCCAAAAAATCCCCCCTTTCCGGAAGGCCGCTTTTATCCGCTGTCTTGACGCTTTTGTTTGTTGCGGGGGGGGCGCGTCCGGCTCGCGCGGCAGGCGCAGCGGAACATGTCGTCCTCATCGTTTGGGACGGATTGCGTCCCGAGATGGTGACCGCCGCGAACACGCCGGCGCTTTACAAGCTTGCGCAAACCGGAACTATTTTCAGCCGCCACCATGCGGTCTATCCGAGCACGACCGAGGTCAACGGAACCGCGCTGGCAACCGGGATGTATCCGGCAAACAGCGGGATTATCGGCAACCGCGAATACCGCCCAAAAATCAACCCTGCCGAGTCTTTTGCGACGGAATCCCCGGGTGCGATCCGAAAAGGCGACGCGCTCACGACGGGCAAATATCTCGCCGTGCCGACGATCTACGAGACGCTCCAGCAGACGGGAGAATCCACGGTTGTTGCCGGAACCAAAGCGGTCGCCCTGATTCCCGATCGTTCGGCACAGCGTCCGAACGGCGCGGCCGCGCAATCCGTGAATGTTTTTTCCGGAAAAACGTTGCCCGAAGGATTGCTTTCCCGCCTGGAAGAAACGTTTGGAAAATTTCCCGAAAAGCCCACGTTTCCCGACGGCCCGCAAAACAAATGGACGGTCGATGTCCTGCTCGATTCCCTTTGGAAGACCGGGGTGCCCAAGCTGTCGCTTCTCTGGCTGAGCGATCCGGACTACACCCAGCACGACACGCAGCCGGGCAGCGAAAAAGCCCTGGCTTCGCTCAAGATCAACGACGCTCTGCTGGCCCGTCTGCTGGAGGCGCTCGACAAAAAAAGCCTTCTCGACAAAACGGATATCCTGCTCGTTTCCGATCATGGGTTCTCGACCATCGACCAAGCGGTGGATTTTGCGGCACTCTTATCCGAGGCCGGCTTCCGCGCGTTCCGGAAATTTCTGCAAGAGCCGGTGTCGGGCGACATCCTGGTGGTCGGCAACGGGGGAACGGTCTTCTTTTATGTCGTCGGCCACGACAGGGAAACGACCCGGCGGTTGGTGGAGTTCTTGCAGCAGGGGCCACTCTGCGGGGTTCTCTTCTCTTCGGAGAAATTGCCGGGCACATTTTCCCCGGCTCTCGCGCATGTGAATTCTCCCGATGTTCCCGATGTCATCGTCTCGCTGCGATGGAATCGTTCCCAAAATGCCTCGGGCGTCGCGGGAATGATTGTATCCGATTCTCCCTCGAACAAACAGCCGGGACATGGAATGCACGGCTCTCTCAGCCCTTTTGACATGCACAATACCCTCATCGCCCGCGGCCCCGATTTCCGGCAGGGGTTTGTCGATCCTCTGCCCAGCGGAAATGTTGATGTCGGTCCCACGGTGCTTTGGATTCTGGGTGTCGCACCGGCCCGGAAAATGGATGGAAGGGTTTTGGGCGAGTCGTTGCGGAAGAGTCCGTTTCCCCCGCCACATGTCCAGTCCATCAGCACGTCCGCTGCCTCAACGGGATCCTGGCGTCAATACCTGAAACTCGTCACGGTGGACGGAACCGAATACCTTGAGGAAGGCAACGCCGGAGATCCGGGGAAATCCGACCGGAAACCAAATCCGTGAAGATCGACCGCCCCGGTTCACGTGCGGCCGTCTTATCGATTCTTTTGCTTCTCTCCCCTTGGGTGGCGAACGCCGGGCCGCTGGAAATTCTCACGTCGTTCTATCCGATATATGTCAGCACACTGAACGTCGTGGGAGACACCCCCGGGGTAAAGGTGGCCTGCCTCACTCCGCCCCTGGTGGGTTGCCTGCACGACTATCAACTGTCCCCGGGAGACATGAAGGCCTTTGTCGGCGCGGACATCTTTGTGGCGAACGGGGCCGGGATGGAAACCTTCATCGACAAGGCGGTCAGGCAGGCTCCCGCGCTCAGGCTCATTGATGCCAGCAAGGGCATCCCCCTCTTCTTCAACAACAATCCGCACGTCTGGGTGAGCCTCTCCGGCGCGATCAGCCAGGTGAAAAATATTGCCGGCGGGCTGGCCGTTGCGGATCCCGCCCATGCGGAACAATACAGGAAAAATGCGGCCACTTATATTGCGAAGCTGGAGACGCTCCGAACCGCGATGCACGCGGTGCTGGATGGATTGCCCCGCCGAGACATCATCACGTTTCACGAGGCGTTTCCCTATTTTGCCAACGAGTTCAAACTGAATATCGTCGGGGTGATCGAACGCGAACCCGGCTCCGAACCCGGCGCGAAGGAACTGGCCGAAACCATCGAGCTCGTCAGGAAACAGAAGGTTCGCGCGCTCTTCGCGGAACCCCAATATCCCGCGAAAAGTGCCGGAGTCATCGAGCGCGAGACCGGAGTTCCCGTGAGCATCCTCGACCCGGTCGTCACGGGCCCGCGGGATCCCGTCGCCGCCCGCGAGTCCTACCTTGCCGCCATGAGAAAAAATCTCGACGTTCTCCGCGAGGCACTGTCTGAATAATCAATCGGAGATCACGCTTCTTTTTCCCCTTTCTCAGTTTGTTTTTCATGGACCAAGCCCAACTCAACTGGCTCACCAATTTCATCTGGAACATCGCCGACGACACCCTCCGCGACGTCTTCGTGCGCGGCAAATACCGGGATGTGATCCTGCCGATGACGGTGCTCCGCCGCCTCGATGCCGTGCTGGAGCCAACGAAGAAGGCCGTGATGGAAATGAAGGCGGCCCTCGACCGCGAGCAGGTCACCAACCAGGACGACGCCCTCCGCGCCGCGTCCGGCCAGGCATTTTACAACACTTCGCCGTTCCTGCTCCGCGACCTCAAATCCCGAGCCACGCAGCAGAAGCTCAAGGACGACTTCGAGGCCTACCTCGACGGTTTTTCGCCAAACGTGCAGGACATCCTCACGAATTTCGAGTTCCGCAACCAGATCCCCCGCCTCTCCAAAGCCGACGCCCTCGGCCAGATCATCGAGAAGTTCCTCGACAAGGACATCAATATCAGCCCCTACCCGGTCGGCGACCTGCCCGGCCTCGACAACCATTCGATGGGCACGATGTTCGAAGAGCTCGTCCGCCGCTTCAACGAGGACAACAACGAGGAAGCCGGCGAGCACTGGACGCCCCGCGATGCCGTCCGGCTTATGGCCAATCTGATGTTTCTGCCGGTGGCCGACAAGATCGAGTCCGGCACCTACCTGCTCTACGACTGCGCCTGCGGCACCGGCGGCATGCTGACAGTCGCCGAAGAAACCCTCCAGCAGATCGCCGCCGCCCACGGCAAGCAGGTCGCCACCCACCTCTATGGCCAGGAGATCAACGGCGAGACCTACGCCATCTGCAAAGCCGATCTCCTGCTCAAAGGCGACGGCGATGCGGCGGACAACATCATCGGCGGTCCGGCGTTCTCCACCCTTTCCAACGACGCCTTCCGCTCCCGGGAATTCGATTTCATGCTCGCCAATCCGCCCTATGGCAAGAGTTGGAAGAGCGATCTCGAACGCATGGGCGGGAAGGCAGACATCCGGGATCCCCGGTTCCGGGTGATGCACGAGGGCGAGGAACTTTCCCTGCTCACCCGCTCCAGCGACGGCCAGATGCTTTTCCTGGCCAACATGCTGAGCAAAATGAAGCATGACACCCCGCTCGGCAGCCGCATCGCCGAGGTCCACAACGGGTCGTCGCTTTTCACCGGCGACGCCGGGCAGGGCGAGAGCAACATCCGCCGCTGGATCATCGAAAACGACTGGCTGGAGGCCATCGTCGCCCTCCCGCTGAACATGTTCTACAACACCGGCATCGCCACCTACATCTGGGTGCTCACGAACCGGAAGCCCGAACCGCGCCGGGGCAAAGTCCAGCTCATCGACGCCACGCAATGGTTCCGTCCCCTGCGCAAGAACATGGGGAAAAAGAATTGCGAACTCGCCCCCGAGGACATCCAGCGCATCTGCGAAGCCTTCCTCGCCTTCAAGGAATCGGAACAGTCAAAAATTTTCCCCAACGCCGGTTTCGGTTACTGGAAAGTGAAGGTCGAGCGTCCGCTCCGTCTCCACAGCCAGCTCTCCCTCCAGCGCATCGAGCCCCTGCGGTTCGCTTCAGGCGACGAGGACATCCGCTCCGCCCTTTACGACGAACTCGGCGATGCCCTCTTTGAAAACCCCGCTTCCGTCCGGAAGGATCTGGAAAAGCTCGTGGACGAGTGGGGTGCGGACGACGCCGAAGAAGAGGACCAGAAATCTCTCCCCGACGCCAAAAAGAAGAAACTCCTCAATGAGGCGACATGGAAACGCGACGCCATGCTGGTCGATCTCGCGACAAAACTCCGCGAGCACATCGGTGACAAGCTCGTCGAAGACCACAACGTCTTTCTCGAACAGGTCGATGCCGCGCTGAAAAAACTGAAGCTCAAGCCCGTTGCCGCCGACCTGAAGGCCGTCATCGCCGCCGTCAGTTGGCGCGAAGAATCCGCCCCGCCGGTCATCAAGAAGATCCACAAACCCGGCAAGACGCCGGCCGATCCGCTGCATGGCATCTATGAGGTAAAAATCGGTGGAAACGTCTGCGGGGTCGAATACGAGCCCGACAAGCGAACTCCGCGACTACGAGCAAATCCCGCTGCTGGAGCCTGGCGGCATCGAGGCATTCATCCGCCGCGAGGTGCTCCCCTACACGCCGGACCTGCCCGCCGCAACGCCGAGACCAGGAGAGTATTGCGTTTATGTATTGGAGTGTGCCGACGGCTCCTTTTACAAGGGTCAAACCAGCGACTTCCCGAAAAGAATGAAAGAGCACGGCAAAGGAGAAGTAAGCTGGACGGCCAAACATCTTCCCGTGAAGCCGATTCACTGGGAGATTTTCGAGAACCGGGAGCAATCCTTGGCGCGCGAGGAGTTCCTCAAGAGCGGCAAGGGGCGGGAATGGCTGAAGACGCAATACGAAACGAAGAAACTGAAGTCCTTCGAGAGGCAGGCGGACGCCTGGATTGTCGAACCCGATACCAAGATTGGCTGCGAAGTCAGCTTCACCCGCCACTTCTACAAGCCGCCGGAACTCCGCACCCTCGCGCAGATCAGCGCCGACATCCTCGCGCTGGAGCAGGAGACGGAGGGGCTCCTGAGCGAAATCACCAAAGGAGCCACGGCATGATCGAGACCTGCCATATTGTTTCTTCTCTGCGAAAATCTGCGAAATCTGTGGATGAAGAGATTTGTTATCCGCAGATTTCGCAGATGCCCGCAGATTTACGGAAAGGAACGGGAGCATGAAAAGGAAGCGCAAAATTGTGTCACCAGCGGCGGCACAAATAGTCGCACCACCGGCGAGACAATTGCCGCAGGCAGCAGATGAGAGCGCCTTCGCCGAGGTTCTCCACCTTATTCAGGCGGCCAAGCAGCGGGCGTATCAGGCGGTCAACACCGAACTTGTTTCTCTCTACTGGCAGATCGGGGAATACATCAGCCGGAAGTTGGAGTCCGCCGAATGGGGCGACGGCGTCGTTGATCAACTCGCCCGGTTCCTCGCCCGGACGCAGCCGGGACTGACGGGATTTACACGCCGGAACCTGTTCAGAATGCGCCAGTTTTACGACTGCTACTCTGGAAATGAAATAGTGTCAGCACTGCTGACACAATTACCGTGGACCCACCACCTTATGATCATGGGCCGTTGCAAGCGGCCTGAGGAACGGGAGTTTTACACCCGCATGGCGCATCAGGAAGGGTGGCGCAGCCGGGAACTCCAGAGGCAGATTCAAGGCTGCCTTTTCGAGCGGGCGGTGCTCAATCCACCAAAAGTCGCAGCAGTGCTGAGACAAATTCACCCGGAAGCAGTTAATGTCCTGAAAGATAATTACCTGCTCGAATTTCTTGAACTGCCGCAGAACCATTCAGAGGCTGATCTGCATGGCGGCCTCTTGAGAAATCTGGGCCGATTCATCACCGAGCTGGGCCGCGACTTCTGCTTTGTCGGCTCCGAGTATCCCATCCAAGTCGGCGGGCAGGATTTCGCGCTCGACCTTCTGTTCTTTCACCGGGGCATGAACTGCCTCGTCGCCATCGAACTCAAAGTCCGCGAGTTTCGCCCGGAAGACCTCGGCAAGCTCAACTTCTACCTCGAAGCCCTCGACCGCGACTACCGCAAGCCCCACGAAAACCCCGCCATCGGCCTGCTCCTCTGCGCCACGAAGGACAGTGAGGTCGTCGAGTATGCCCTCAGCCGGTCCCTCTCCCCGGCCATGATCGCGGAATACGAAACCCAGCTCCCGGACAAAAAACTCCTCCGCGCTAAGTTGCACGAGTTTTACCAGTTGCTTGCCCCGGCGGAGGAAGCTACGCCTTCCGAACCAAAACGGAAATCCGGCAAGTCCAAGGGAGGGAAGTCATGATCGAAGGGCTAAAAATGTATGCGGAAATTCTTCCTCTGCGAAAATCTGCGAAATCTGTGGATGAAGAAAAAGTTTATCCGCAGATTACACAGATTCCCGCAGATTTGCGGAAGGGAGTATGGTCATGACATCCGAACGCGATCCCTTGTCGTATACCATCATCGGTGCCGCCATGACCGTTCATCGCACTCTCGGCCATGGATTTCTGGAACCGGTCTATCAGGAAGCTCTCGAACACGAATTTGTTGCCTGTGGCATCCCTTATCAACGCGAGTTTCCGTTGCCAATCCGCTACCGGGACAAAGTGCTTCAAACCAGCTATCGGGCCGATTTCGTCTGCTATGGCTCAATTCTTGTCGAACTCAAAGCCCTCCAAAAACTCTCCGGCACCGAAGAGTCGCAAGTCATCAACTACCTGAAGGCATCGGGCCTCGAAAAAGCTCTGCTCATCAACTTCGGTGCCCCATCCATCGAATATAAACGCCTTGTTTTCTCTCTGCGAAAATCTGCGAAATCTGTGGATGAAAAAGAAGTTTATCCGCAGATTTCACGGATTGACGCAGATTTACGGAAAGGAGAACGGGCATGATCGCTGGGCTCCAGCCGTATGCGGAAATTCTTCCTCTGCGAAAATCTGCGAAATCTGTGGATGAAAAAGAAGTTTATCCGCAGATTACACAGATTCCCGCAGATTTACGGAAAGGTGAATGGGCATGATCGAGGGGCTCAAGCCGCATGCGGAAATTCTTCCTCTGCGAAAATCTGCGAAATCTGTGGATGAGGAAATGGTTTATCCGCAGATTACACAGATTCCCGCAGATTTACGGAAAGGTGAATGGGCATGATCGAGGGGCTCAAGCCGCATGCGGAATACAAGGAGTCGGGGCATCGCTGGCTTGGCAGCGTCCCAAATCATTGGTCGGTCCTGCCGAACCGTGCGCTCTTCGATGAAATCAAAGACCGCAACCATCCGAGGGAGGAAATGCTGTCGGTGACGATCACGCGGGGCATCGTGCGCCAGAAAGTGCTGCTTGATGGCTCGTCGAAGAAGGACAGTTCAAATCTCAACAAAGGTGCTTACAAACTCGTTCAGCCACACGACATCGCTTACAACAAGATGCGGGCGTGGCAGGGCGCATTGGGAGCTTCCACGCTTCGCGGCATCATCAGCCCTGCCTACGTCGTGATGCGCCCGAGGAAAGAGGCCAACCCGTGGTTCTATCACAATCTCTACCGCACACCCTCATTCGCGAAAGAGGCTGAACGCTGGTCTTACGGCATTACCTCCGACATGTGGAGCCTGCGCCCGGAGCATTTCAAAGTCATCGGCACGGTGCTTCCACCACCCGCCGAACAAGCCGCCATCGTGCGGTTTCTGGACCATGCGAACCGGAAGATCGACGGCTTCATCCGCGCGAAGCGGAACCTGATCGGACTGCTGAACGAGCAGAAGCAGGCCATCATCCATCGCGCTGTCACACGTGGACTCGGACAGGAAGAGGAGTATCCACAGATTTCGCAGATTTCCGCAGATCAGAATTCAAAAAATCTGCGCCCATCTGCGAAATCTGCGGATAAAAAATTCAAACCCTCCGGCATCCCTTGGCTCGGCGACATCCCGTCGCATTGGGATGTGCGACGCGTAAAACAACTCACTCAAATCCTGCGCGGCAAGTTTACGCATCGCCCTCGGAATGATCCTTCGCTCTATGACGGCCCGTATCCATTCATCCAAACAGGATCGGTGGCGCGAGCCAAAAAATTCATCAGGGATTACAAGCAGACGCTCAACGAGCGAGGGCTTGCCGTCAGCAAGTTGTTTCCGAAAGGCACCCTCTGCATGACTATCGCTGCAAACATTGGCGATGTCGCAATCCTCGACTTTGAAGCGTGTTTCCCAGATTCCGTAGTCGGTTTCGTTCCAAAATCAGGACTCGACCGCGATTTTCTCTACCTCGTGTTTCTCTGTTTGAAGGAAGAATTGTTGAGCGATGCCCCGGTGAACACTCAAGGCAATCTCAATGTTGAACGAATCGGAGTGAAGTGGTTGCCATTCCCCCCCTTTGCAGAGCAGCAACGCATCGTGGATCAGGTCGAATCAGAAGCGGGCACGTTTGACACCGCCATCGTGCGCACCGAGAGGGAAATCTCCCTGATGCAGGAATACCGCACCCGCCTGACAGCCGACATCGTTACCGGCAAGCTGGACGTGCGCGAGGCCGCCGCAAAGCTGCCGGACCTGCCCGGCGATGCCGTCCCGGAAGCCCTGTCGAATGATGTTTTGGAAGAAACCGGGGAGGATCAAGAAGAGTGATGCAAACCCGCGCGGGAGTCCTACAATGAGCCGCACACATGAAAGTCGTTGACGATATTCTTTCCAAGCTGGCAGATCTCATCCAGAGCGGCCGGTTCGTGGAGCTGGAGACGGAGGGGCTGGAGATCAAACCGGTGCCTGCGGACGGCGGAGATTGGAAAGAAAGGCACAAGAGCGTGAACGCCTTCCTCAACACGCGGGGCGGCATTCTCATCTTCGGCGTGAAAGAGGAGGGCACGGGGCCGTCGCGGCGTTATGTGGTGAGCGGCTGGAAGGACCATGCGGAGCCGAACTTGAAGGAGTTTGCACGTCTGTTTACGGACCGGAAGGGCGTGAAGCAGGATCTTGGCGATTGCTTTCCCAACATGGAAATCCGGGAGTTGCTGGGCGAGCGTGTGGCGATTGTCTATGTGGATGAACTGTCGGCGGACCGGAAATTTGTCTTTCTGAATGGCACGGCCTACAGGCGCATCCTGACCGGCGACCACAAGATCACGGACCGGGAGGTGGAAGCGCAGGAGGAGTTCCAGGAAGAGGCGGCGCACGCCAAGGAACTGCAACCGGTGCCGGATATGACGGAGGCGGACCTGGACCTGACGAAGCTGAACCAGTTTATCTTCCACCTGAACCAACCCAAGCCTGTCGAGACGTTGAAACCGGATCTGGCAGCGGCGAGGCCCTTCCTGGAACGCCGTTGCTTTCTCAAGGACGGGGCGGTGACGATCCTCGGCGCACTGGTCTGCGGAAACCATCCAGGAGACAGGCTGGGATTTCGCAGCCATGTGCATGGATATGTGGACGTGCCGCAGCAGATCGCCCAAGACAAGCAGGACTTCGTGGACAACGTCCTTCAGCTAATGGATTCGAGCCTCGGCTATCTACTGAGGAACATCCAGGTGGGAATCAGCGCGGAGCATGGCGGCAGCGCTGTGCCGCAATACCCGGAGGAAGTGCTGCGTGAGACGGTGAACAATGCTCTGGCGCACCGGGATTACTCGGTGAACAAGCAAGTGATCATCGCCATCAAGCCGGGGGTGCATATCGCCATACGCAATCCGGGACGTTTCCGGCAAAACCTCATCATTGAAGACGGCGATGCCGCGATCCCTGTGCGGCGGATTCTGCCGGAGGCCAAGCCGCGCAATCCCAAGCTGGCGGATGTGCTGCGCGTGTATCGCAAGTGGGAAGGGCGTGGCATTGGCATGGCCACGCTGGTCAACCTGTGCTTGGAGAACCGCATCGACCTGCCTTACTACCGCATCTACACGGAGGATGTCTGCCTGCACCTCCGCGCGGGCAAACTTCTGGATGAGCGTATGAACCGGCTCTTCGATTCTTTCGACCAGCACATCGCAGACCGCCTTGAGGGAGGGACCCTGACCGGGGAGCAAAAGCTCGTGCTTGCTTACTTGATCAAGTCGGAGTGGGACAATGAGCAGCTCGGCTACACAATCCTGCTGACGCCGGACAACAATCACTTCACCGCTCTGGGAAGTTTGGAAAAGGCATCGCTGATCAGCAAGCACCCCTTGAGCACCGCCTCCTATCCGATCTACGTGGCAGACCGGGTGCTGGTGCAGCGGGAATACGTCAGGGAGTTGCGGGACTTGTGCGGTGAGGCGTTCGATCAACTGGACGACACGGCCAAAGCTGCTCTTGGCGTGGTTTACCGGCACAACCACTTCTGCAAAGTGAAGCCGGTGAGCGCGAAACAGGCTGCCTTTGCACTCTGGTATGAACGAGGGGGTGCCCAGGGCGACATCAAGGAATTTGACGCTTTCTACCGGAAAGTTAGAAACACCTTCAACAAGGTCGAAAAGGCTGGCTTTGTCTCCAAGGTGGAGGCGAAACGAGGATTCGGATACGTCCTGAGAGACGACTTCAAAGCCACGCACATGCTCTGATCACCCATGCCGACCGACACCACCGAAAAGGGCCTTGAAAGCCTGATCATGAAACACATGACGGGATCGGACGGAATTTTCTCCGGCTCAACCGCCACGGTAGCCGAAGCCAAGCCGTCGAAGGCAGGCAGCGGATGGTTTGCCGGAAGCCCGGCGGCATACGATCGGGAATTTTGCGTGGATACGGAGCAGCTTTTCGCATTTCTGCAAAAGACCCAGCCCGAGGAATACGCCCGGCTTGGTATCTCGGATTACAAGGACAAGAAGAGCATGGCGCGGCAGAGGTTTCTCGCCCGCCTGCAAGGGGAGGTAGCCAGGCGCGGGGTGATCGATGTGCTCCGGCGCGGAATCAAGCACGAGGCGCTGAGCTTCGATCTCTTCTACGGGACCCCCTCGCCGGAGAACGCCAAAGCGGTAGCGCGACATGCGATGAACCGGTTCAGCATCACCCGCCAGCTCCGCTACAGCCGGGAGGAAACCAAACGGGCGCTTGACCTGTGCGCCTTCATCAACGGGCTGCCGGTCATCACGTTTGAGCTGAAGAACAGCCTGACCAAGCAGACGGTTGCGGACGCCATCGAGCAATACAAGCGGGACCGCGATGCGAGGGAGCCGCTTTTCCAGTTCGGCCGGTGCGTGGTTCATTTTGCCGTGGATGACCATGAGGTGGCCATGTGCACGGCGCTCAAGGGCACAAAAGGCATGGCGAAGGATTCGTGGTTTCTCCCATTCAACCAGGGTTGGAACGACGGCGCGGGCAATCCGCCGAACCCGGACGGCATCAAGACCGACTATCTGTGGAAGCACATCCTCACACCGGAACGCCTAACGGAAATTTTGGAAAACTATGCCCAAATCGTAGAGGAGGTGAATCCCAAGACGGGCAAGAAGAAACAGGTCCAGATTTTTCCGCGCTATCACCAACTTGATGTCGTGCGGCAGCTCATCGCGGATGTTCTGAAGCACGGGGCGGGCAAGGTCTATCTCATCCAGCACTCGGCGGGCAGCGGCAAGTCGAATTCCATCGCCTGGCTGGCTCATCAGTTGATCGGCCTGCGAAAGGACGGTGCCGATGTGTTCGACTCGATCATCGTCATTACCGACCGCCGTTTGCTCGACCGGCAATTGCGAGAGACCATCAAGGGATTCGCCCAGGTGGGCAGCATCATCGGCGCGGTGAAAGAAGGTTCCGGCAGTTCGAAAACCGAGCAGCTCACGAAGTTTCTCAAGGACGGCAAGAAGCTCATCATTTGCACGGTGCAGACGTTCCCCCATGTGCTCGACAGCATCGGCGAGGCGCACCGGGGCAAAAAATACGCCATCATCATCGACGAAGCGCACTCCAGCCAGGGCGGGCGCACCTCCGCCGCCATGAGCATGGCGCTGGCCACAGGCGGTGAACCGGATGATGACGAAACCACCGAGGACAAGATCAACCGGATCATCGAAACCCGCAAGCTGTTGCCGAATGCCAGCTACTTCGCCTTCACCGCCACACCGAAGAACAAGACCCTGGAGATTTTCGGTATCGCCTATCAGGATGGTGGCGAGGTGAAACATCGCCTATTCCATACCTACACGCTGAAAGAGGCGATTCAGGAAGGCTTCATCCTCGACGTGCTCAAGAACTACACGCCGGTGGAGAGCTACTAC
>Ga0118677_10006559_pt1 | contig 19614 bp, 15 predicted proteins | sample AliMusrvi5mmetaG_FD_86154 | JGI IMG/M metagenome (GOLD analysis project Ga0118677, IMG submission 86154)
TATCCAGCGGCGCAGCTACGGACTACGGGATGAGGAATATTTGCGGCTAAAAGTGCTGACCTGTACGCTGAAAGCTATATGAAATCAGCACGAAAAGACCCACTCACTTTGGAGAAGACCCAGTATTGTTTGAACCTGCGGCTATCTATATGATCTGTGGTCGTTCAGCTCACTTTGTTTCCGGCTGCGCCAATTTATATAGCGCGACGGTGTTTTCATAAGCGAGCTTGTGCGACAGTTCGGCGGGCAGGGCGTTAAGGAGCGCCGGAGTGGTCTGGCGGGTCATCGGCACCCTCTTGGCAAGCTCGGCGGCCGTGCCGCTTCCCTTGAAAGACGCTGATGCGATAAAGTTGTCGCCGCCTATCACAAAGCGCGTAGGGAAATCCTTGAACAGACGGTACCACTCCGGCTTTATCTTCCAGTCAGGCGTCAGCGGAAAATTTTCCGGCGCGTTGCCAGGCCCCAGCCGCAGGCTCATATATAGGTTAGGGTGCTTTTGCAGCATCCTGCGGGTAAGCGCCGCCGTCCAATGGCCGGTATTATCCGATCCGGCATGGGCCCAGCAGATCCTGGCTTTTGGATTATGGTCGAGCAGCCGCTCAAAAGCCGCCAGGTTGGCGCGCAGGGTTTTCGGGTTATTAGGCGAATTAAGCGCGGCGGGAGTCGGTATGTCTTTGGCGACCACGTCGAAATGAATATCTATCGGCACGTCGTGCCGGGCGGCGATATCGGCGAGCAGAAGCAGGAGCGGATGGTCGGCCGGAACGCTTTCATAAGGATGATCGGCCCCGTGCAGGGAAAGGTGATGAGCGGCCATTTCTCCGAAACCGGAGGCACCCTGCCGGAGCAGTTCTTCGGCTTTTTCGGTGAATTGCTTGCGCAGGTCCTCGCTGACGGAGGTCTGGTCCGCGGTCTGCTGAAGCATGACATTAAGAGATTCTCCGCCGCCCAAGAAAGCGAAGCGTCCGGGGTGCGAGGCGAGCGCGGTCTTGAATGCGTCGATGTCGAAGCGTGGTGAGTTCTGCGGCGGAGGCATAAGTATCATTTGGCTGATGCCTATTTGGTCCATAATGGCTAGTGCCGCATTTGCCGCTCCGTCGAAATCGTGATCCCTGCCGGCGAGCAGATGATCGTGGACGTCTATCCAGGGTACGGAGCCGGAACTTTCGGTTGCCGGACCGGCTGACGGTCGCGCGGCCAGGGCCGTTTCACCCGGCGCTTCGGGCGGCGGGCCTTCTCCCTCGGGGCGCATCTGAGCGATGATCTTCATGGCCAGCCGGCGCAGGTTCTTCTGAAAGTCCTCGTCCGACATGGCGGCGGCTTCGTCGAGCACTTCCCCCGCCTTGGCCAGGCGCGCGTCTGCGTCGGCTACGCCGCGTTCCTCCAGCCTTTCTTTGAGGCGCGCGAGCGCGCGGGATCTGGCTTTGGGATTGGAATGCACGCTTGTCAGCATGCGGGTATTGTTCTGGATCGCTTGCTCTAGCGAGGGCGGTTCTCCACCCTGCGCCAGTGCAGCGCCGCTCTGTACGGACGCCATAACTGCTCCGAATACAAGTCCCGCAAAAATATGTATCCGCATATCACTCTCCGATATCAGTTGTTCTGCGAAAATACTCTAAAGACTCCCTAAAAATCATGTAAAACTGATTTTTTGGGACCTTTTTTTATTTTAGTATTTTGTCATTATGTTCGACTATAAATTTTTAAATCTTCAGGCAATGGAACGATAAACGATCCTTCTTTGGAGGCTTGCTCGGTCTGGGCCCAAAGACGGCATATTACGGGACCAATGGCCCCCGCGCTTTAACGGCGCGAAAGTTATAATATTTACGCATGAAGTTATTGCACAAAGTTCATCTATTAGCTATACCTGCGGCCATAGCTGTTCTCTGGCCCGGTTCAGCCAGGGCCGCGGAGCTTTCTTTCGACGGTCCTTCCGCCGGGATTTATTTTTCCAACCTTGGCGTAGAAATTCCGCGCGCGGCGCCGGCTCCCGTCGGCGCGCATGTCTACGATTTTAATGCGCTGTACAAGAGCCTGGGCTATCCGTCCCCTGCCTATTTCGGTTCCACCGCCGATGAAGTGACGGACCTGAACGCTTACACCGACCAGGAAGATCCGCTCTACGGCGAGATAAACGGCTACCTGCGCTTCTACCCCAAGCCATACGAGTGGTACGGCACCAGCCCGGACCAGGCAAAGGTGATAGTGGGACATATAGACAATATCTTCAAGCATACGCCCGTTTTGCCCTCGGACCTTATACTTTTTCGCGGTCTCGGCCTGGGCTATCGCGCCAATAAGCCTTTCGAGATAGGCGAGGAATTCACGGACAAGGGCTATGTCTCCTCTTCCGTCAGTTATAAAGTGGCATACCATTTCGCGGTAGAGATGGGAGAAGCGGAAGACAAGCCTTCCCGCCGGGCCATCTTCGTCGTCTACCTGACCCGCCCCGGCGAAAAGGGAATACTGATAGACGCAGGCGAAGACGAGGTCATACTGGGCCACGGACGCACGTTCAGGGTTATGGCCGGTAAGGATGTCTCGCAAAAATACGACCTGTACCTGGTACAGGCCTGCTCAGGCCCCTGCGAAGCCTCGGTGAAACCGGACGTTAAAGATTTCTGGGACGGGTTCTCCGCTCCCAAATCCTCCGATAAAGGAGGATTTGGGACTTCCGGAATTAATGACGGTACTCATTAAAAAGTTTTCATCCCCCAAAGTCCCAAAAAATCAGTTTTATCTGATTTTTCGGGAAGGACTGACCGCTTGACCGAAGCCGAAAATATCCGCTCGCTGTTCCTGCTCTCGCCGGACGTGGTGTTCCTGAACCACGGCTCCTTCGGCGCCTGCCCGAAAGAAGTTTTCTCCGTTTATCAGAACTGGCAGCTGGAACTTGAACGGAACCCGGTCGAGTTCCTGGGCCGCCGCTCCGGCGGGCTGCTGTGGAAGGCGCGCACCGAACTGGCCGGATTCCTGGGCGCGCGTCCGCAGGACCTGGTCTTCATCTCTAATTCCACCGCCGGTGTGAACGCCGTCGCTAAATCGCTCAAGCTCGGGCTCGGCGATGAGGTGCTCTCCACCGACCACGAATACGGCGCCTGCGACAATACCTGGAGCCTGGTCTGCCGCGAGCGGGGCGCACGATACGTAAAGGCCTCCATCCCGCTCCCTTTCGACGCCGCCTCTTTCACGGACCGCGTCTGGGAGAAGGTGACTCCGCGAACGCGTGTGATCTTTTTCAGCCATATCACATCGGTGACGGCGCTGATGTTCCCGGCGGCGGACCTGTGCGCACGTGCGCGCGCGGCCGGCATACTTACGCTGATCGACGGCGCGCACGCGCCGGGACAGCTGGACCTTGATCTCGAGAAGCTTGGCGCGGACTTTTATGTGGGCAACTGTCACAAATGGCTGCTGGCCCCCAAGGGCAGCGCTTTTCTTCACGCGCGCGGGAGCGCGCAGGGGCTTGTGGACGGTCTGGTGACAAGCTGGGGCTACAGCGAACGCACGGCCCTGAACGCGGACCAGGAGGCTTACGCCGGCACGGAAACTTTTGAGCGGAGGCATCAATGGCAGGGCACGCGTGATATAGCGGCTTTTCTGGCCGTGCCCGCAGCGCTTGAGTTCCGGCGCAAATACAACTGGCCCGAGCGCCAGTGTACCTGCCATGAGCTGGCTGCGGATTTGCAGAGAAAGATACTCGCGCAAAACGGCCTTTCCCCCGTGGCAGACGACGCGGATTTTTTACAGATGGTACCGATCCCGGTGCCGCGGGCCGGAGCGGAGCGGCTCGGCAAGTGGCTTTTCAGCGAACACCGCATAGAAGTGCCGGTGACAGCTTTCGGCGAAAAGTGTTTCGTGCGCGTTTCCGTTCAGCCCTACAACACCGCGCAGGACCTGTACACGCTGTCGGAAGCCCTGGCGGAATATGAGGCGCTGACGCCTAAATAATAATTTACAATCCCCCCCTTTCCTGTTCCCTTATCCTGTTATAAGTCGGGCTCAACCTTGTAAAGCACCATTGGCGCGGACTTGCCCTTCATCAGCACCGGCGGGCAAGCTATGAAGTTCACGCCCATAAAATTATTCCTGTCCAGGCCTTTAACCGTGGCTTCGCTCAGCAGGATCTGGGTGGCGGCCGTTTTGGTCTGGCTCTCTATGCGCGAGGCCACGTTGACGGTGTCGCCCAGCACGGTGTACTCCAGCCGCTCTACGGTGCCCACGTTGCCGGCCACCAGTCCGCCGCTGTGCACGCCCACGCCGAAGAAGACCTCCGGGTACTTGCCCTGCGCGTTGAAAGCCTTCAGGGCCTCCCGCATGCCCAGCGCGGCCCTGAGCGCCGCTGCCTGATGGTCCTCCACGCCGAACACTGGCGAGAAGATGGCCATCACCGCGTCGCCCATGAATTTGTTTATCACGCCCTTGTTCTCCGTGATAGGCCTGGTGACATAGGTGAAGTATTCGTTCAGGAAGCGGATCAGCTCCACTGGCGGCAGCTTCTCGCTCAGCGGCGTGAAGCCGCGGATATCGGAGAACAACACTGTGGCCTGTATCTCCTCTCCGGCCAGGTTCACTTTGCCGCTCTTCATTATTTTTTCCGCAATCTCAAGCGAAACGTAACGGCCGAAAGTGTCCTTGATATGGTCGCGCTCTACCAGCCCGTCCAGCATCATGTTAAAATGGCCCTTAAGCTGCCCCAGTTCGTCGGCGTAAAGCACCGAGGTCTTGCAGCTGAAATCCCCCTCCGCCACGGCCTTCATCCGGCCTACCAGCGCGCTCACCGGCTTCTGCACGTTCAAGCGGTAGAACAGGATGGAAACGGTCTGGAAGACTAACATGAGCCCGACCAGCGCGGCTACTATTGCAATGGGTACTAGTGTCTGCATATGTTCCAGTAAAACGAGCTGCCGGGCCTGGTCAGTGCCGCTTATCAGAATTTTTATGGCGTCCAGGTTGCTGTAGACCGGCACGTACAGGCACAGCAGCAGCGGTACCATGGCCAGCGAGAAGATCATCAGCGCGTACCGGAGCGTAAGGTTTATGGCGAAGCCACGCTTAATGCCGTAGGGATTGTTCTCCAGGAAGAACGGCTTGGCCATGCGCTGCCGGACATAGAGCCCGGTCAGTTCCAGGTTCAGATAGCTTACAAAGGCGCCGAAAAGAAGGCTGGATACGGCAAAAACTATATTAAGGCGCCAGGACACGGGCCCGTACTGTGCGGAGTAAGATAAGATATTTTCGAAGTAGCGCTGCAGGGCGATGATCCAGCCCATGGCGAAGATCACCAGCGGCAGGTTGATGATGCGCCGCTCTATACGGCCCAGGTCCTGCGGCTTCTTAGAGAAGTAATGCCGGTAGAGCGGCCAGAGCCAGAACAGCAGGAAAAGGAAATACAGGTCCCCTGTCCCCCTGTTGCCTGAGTAAGTTTCTTTGTTCTCCCATTTCCCGTTCACATAAACGTGGGTTGTGGTTTTTGCTGCGTTCGTAGGCCTGAAGATGCGTATCCAGACGTCTTGCGTGGGCGCGTAATGAACTCCTTTGGACTGGGCGTCGGTAAAATGCCGCCATTCCGTTTTGACCAAGCCAATATCGATAAGGGAGTATTTTTCAAAAAGAAAAGAGGTAATGCTTCCGAACGCGACCATAAGCGAAAAAAGCAGATAGAGCCCCAGGTGGAGTTTGTGGACCTTGTTCAAGATAGCGGATAGTATTTTCATATGAACCTTTAGTGTACATTTGCTTTGTAGGAAACATCACGGCGTTTAACGGAAGTTCTTTATGCGACTGATGTTTCCGGAAGCCTCTAAAATTTGCGGAAAGTTTTCCCTTACAGCTATAATACAAAAAGTCAGGACGGTTTTATAAAATTTTGAAAAGCCCCTCCGCGCCAGGAGTGTTGTTGATTTTAGTCGTATTCGATCTGTTTTGTCTTATAGCGCGGCAAAGTTAGGAAGTTCGGAAGCAACGCCCCCAATCCAACTTATCTCCCCAAGCCGTCATCTCGGCAATCTGTAAGCCGGGATCCATTGAAAAAGTATTTCCCGGCGGATATCGCTTATGTCCTTCCGAATTTTTTGTAGACGTCGCGATGATGGCCGATCTTGAGGATTACCACGGTTTGGCCCTGGATTTCGTAGATGACGCGGTAATCGCCTACGCGCAGCTTGCGGAAACCGGAGAGGCTGCGGCGCAGCGGCTCGCCAAACTTGTACGGGTCCAGGATGAGGCGGTCTTCGATGGCTTTGCGGATGCGGAGCTTAATGTGCTGCGGAAAGCCCGAGATATCCCGCGCGACTTCCGGGTGGTATTTGGGCTCGAAGAGCATGTTATTTCCAGATATCTTTGTGCTGGACGGCCTTCTTTGCGGAGTAGGTGCGCTTGCGCTCGGCGGCCACGATATCCCAGTAGATGTCCTCTTTGGTTTCCAGCGCTTCCTTGATCAGGTCCCGGGCTTCCAGCGACATGGATATCCCATCGCGCTGCGCCATGCGCCCGAGCGCGTTGTAGAGCGTCTGGTCGAGAACTATATTTACCCTTGGATTCTTGGTCGGCATATCCCCTCTTGGATATAGTGTAACACAAGTGTTACACCTTGTCAATGGCCGAAAGATGAAGGCGCGATAGCGATTGTCGCAAGGCCGTTGGCCTTTTTCCCTCAGGATCTTATCTCTCGAGCCTTTTTCTTAGTTCATCTATGACGGCTTTCTGCCAATATTTCATGGAAAACCAACCGATCAATGGTCGTGCGACTATACGGAGCCAGCGTTTATGGATGGCAACTTGATAAGTGTAATCGATCACGGTCCCTTCCGGACGTTCGGAGAGCAACAATTCTTCGTGGCCGGAAGTTCCGAATTTAGGGCTTTCATTATTCGAAATGAACCCCTTTCCGGGGAGGATCCGGGTTTTCATTTTTACCGGAAACTTTTGGCCGAACGATTTGACGCTCGCGTCTATTTCCAAATTATTTCCTCCATGCCTAATGACTTGTATGGATTCCGCGACTTTCGGAAAATACTCAGGCCATTTTCAAAGTCAGTTATTAGGTTAAACACCTCCGTTAGAGGCGCCTTGATAAGTCACGTGGCATGGAGAGTGATTTTTTCTTTCATATCTTAAACCCCCGCAAAGTCAGGAAGTTCGGAAGCAGCGTCCCGTAGGACAAAAAGGAAAATAGCGGCGGCTTGCCCCGCACTTTGGAAGATCGTGGTGCTTCGAAGCGTTGCGCCCAAAGTGCGGGGCGAGCTCTTTCGGGGTCCTCACAGGCATGGGTCCGATTTGGCCTGCCCAGCTCTTTTGGCTTCGTGGCAAAAGTCAATTGACCAAGCTATAGCTAATCAGCCTAGGTTCCTGAGCCAAAAGGGCTGGGCCTGCGGCCGGCCCGGTGACTTGCCCCTCACTTTGGAAGATAGTGGCGCTTCGAAGCGTTGCGTCCAAAGTGTGGGGCGAGCGCCGGTTCCTCCTCGTCCAAATCGGACCCATGCCTGTCTCCCCTCCAGTGATACCCGCCGGCAAACGTCATTATTTTCCGATAAATATCAAGTTAGGAAATTCGGAAACAGCGTCCCCACCCCCTCTCTTTATTACTTGTTTAACCGGGCGCTGAAATTACATACGAATTTGTTAAGGTTAACTTGATAACCAGCAAGAAAGTCCGCCGCGTCCCATCCTGGAATTCCTGACGCCGGCACTATTACCCTCCCGGTAGTCGCGGCCTGTCTTATGTGAAGATTCCGATTTGCTAGAATATTGAAGTTGGGAAGGGAGAAGAAATAATTAGTCATTTATTCATCTGCGTCCCCAATGCCCCACATCCAGGCTCTTTGTCGTTAAGTATTACAGCCACAGGCTTCATTTCAAGGTCGCATTTTTTTATTCGCAACTTCCTGGCCAGGATCCGATTTTATAGAATAGACCCATCAGAAAACTACCATGAAAAAAATAAAAATACTGCTTGTGGAGAATATCCATCCGGTAGCCAAAGAAAAACTGGAGGAAGAGAATTTTTATGTGGAGTCATTGGATCACTCCCCTGACGCGGCCGAACTGGCGGAACTGACAAAAAAATTCCAGGTCCTCGGCATCAGGTCAAAGACCTCCGTCACCGGTCAGATCCTGAACAACCCGGATCTGTTCTGTGTCGGAGCTTTCTGTATAGGCACGAACCAGGTAGACCTGGAGCACGCTAACCGGGCCGGTATTCCCGTGTTCAACGCCCCCCACAGCAACACCCGTTCAGTCGCCGAGATGGTCATCGCGGAATTCGTGATACTGGCGCGCCGGTTGGGCGACAGGAACACTTTGGCTCACAGCGGCGGCTGGCTTAAATCCGCGGACGGAGCCAGGGAGATACGCGGAAAGACGCTCGGCATCGTAGGCTACGGTCATATCGGGTCCCAGGTCAGCATTCTGGCCGAGGCCATGGGGTTCCGGGTCATTTTCTTCGATACCGTTAAAAAGCTGCCTTTGGGGAACGCGGTCCTCTGCGCGGATTTGAGAAGCCTTCTGGAAAAGTCCGATTTTGTGACCCTGCACGTTCCTGAAACGCCGCAGACAAAGAACCTCATCTCGGAAAAAGAACTGAATTTTATGAAAAAAGGGGCTTTCCTTGTGAACGCGTCCCGCGGCACCGTTGTGGCCATAGACGCCCTTGCAAAGGCCGTTTCCTCGAAACAGCTCGGTGGAGCCGCGCTGGATGTATTCCCGATGGAACCGTCTTCCAATAAAGACAAGTTCAAAAGCGTGCTGCAGGGGCTGCCGAACGTATTCCTGACCCCGCATATAGGCGGAAGCACCGAAGAGGCCCAGTACGCCATTGGCCTTGAAGTGGCCGAAAGTTTCCGCCGCTTCCTGAAGGTCGGTTCTACCTCCGGGGCGGTGAATTTTCCCTCCGTCGACCTGCCCATCCACTGCGGAACCCATCGCATACTGAACGTCCACCTCAACGAGCCTGGTGTGCTTGGAGAGATAAACAGCGTTGTCTCAAGGTTCGGGGTGAATATTCACGCGCAATACCTTTCCACGGACGCGAAGATCGGCTATCTGGTAATGGATGTGGAGCGGGGAGAGGCGGAGCTCCTGGCCGGCGAGATAAAGAAACTGCCGCGGAGCATCAAAACCAGGCTGGTTTATTAACCTTTAAATTCGTACTCTGACCCTAACACGGTCTCAACTTTGTCCTTTCGGCTATATTAGAACTCGCTGATAAAACCAGTGGGTTCGGGAACGCTGCTTCCTATCTTCCAAATTTTATCTGGTTTGTCTTATAGCCCGCAAAGTCAGGAAGTTCGGAAGCAGCGTCCCCGATCCCCAGCGGGCGGTTCCTGTTACTTGCAGAGCCACTGGTTGCTGTCGAAGTTCTCCGCCCAGCCGCGTATCTCTTTTTCCCAGGCGGTAAACCGGTGGATGTTTCCGCTGTTGGTGTAAAACCCATATTCCTTTAATGTTTTTTCCAGGGAACTGCTCAATTCTTCTTTGTTAAAAGGTTTGCCGCACGCGGCATCCCGTATCGTCAGTGCCGCCACCAGCGCGCCGGTGCGATGGTGGCCGCCCAGGCAGTGGATGAAAACCTTGCGTCCCGCTTTCATCTCATCCGTGGCGCGCGTGAACGCCAGCATGAAGTCTTCATTTTTGACCAGCTTAGTGGTCGGGGTAGGAACGATCCCGTATTCCATGCACTCCATCCCGTTGGCGGCGCACAAATCTTTATCGTCATGCCGGATTTCGCGGAAGTCGATTATGGTTTTAACTCCAAGTCCGCCCAGAAATCTGAAAGCGGCTTCTCCATGAGGGGCCGCGCCTCTGAAAACCAGCCCTTCTCTGCGACCGTTCCCTGAATCTTTCCATATCGCCACGCCAAAATTTTTAATTGGAGCGCCTGTTCCCGCATCGGGCACAGCCGGAGCAGGTACAACGGCAACGGGGTTAACGTTCAGGTCTTTCAATTGCCCGATAGAAGAGATCTCTTGCGCATAAACGGCCGGGGCTGTTGTCGCCAATAATGTCAGAAAGGCGATTTTTCTATATATCATGAATTTCTCCTTGGTTGAATATACAAAAAGTATAGCGGGAATAAAACAATGATAAAGTCTGCCGGCGGAACGTAAGACTTTACCGGCAGAGCCAGTCTTTATTGCCATCGAAATCGTCGACCCATCCGCGGATCTCCGAAAGCCACTTTGGATAATTGCTGCGCCAGAAATGATGCTTATCCAGTGATTCTTCGACTTTAGCCTTAAGCTGAATTTTGTCGAAATCCTTGCCGCAGGCGTGGCCCCTGATCATCAGGGCGGCGGCCAGCGCCCCGGTCCGGTCCTTCCCTTTCATGCAGTGTATGTATATTTTTTTGCCGGACTTCAATTCGGCGACCGCGAATTTAAATGCATCCTGGAAGTCGCCGCTTTTGGTAAGGCTTAGATGATCGAAAGGCAACACTGAAAAATCCCGGCAGTTTAAACCGAACTTGGCGCAGGCGGTTTGGTCGACCTGGTGAGAGGACTGGAGATTTATGATGGAATTGACACCGAGAACGCCCATGAATCTGTAAGCATCTTCATTGTCCAGGGACCCGCCGCGGTAGGCCCTGGCGGACATAACATCTTCGGAAGCGCGCAGATCGCCAAGATCTACCGTTCCGAAATTACCTACCGGAATATTCGTAAGGACCGGAGCCGGCCCGGCAGGAGCTGCGGGGGCCTCCGGCGCCGTAACGACTTGCACATCAGGGGTTTCCGCTTTAAAAGTCTTGTTTTCGAAGCCGGTTGTCAGAAAATATGAATCCGCCGAAGCCCTGACCCATTCTCCCGCATGCGCCGTGACGATCATGTGGAAAAAAAACACCATCATGCCCGCTGAGAATCCTTTTGTTTTCATTTATCTCCTTTAATGTTAATGGCTTGTCCCCGCCGCACCGAGGCCTATTTATTAAGAAGCAGCAGCAAAAGTGTCTTGGTCAGTCGTGCTCTGTCGAATTTTAACAGCATGTCCTCATTCATCACCGGCGCGATATGGTCTAACCCCGACAACTTCACAAAATCCGTACCGGGGAGTATGGCGCTTTCGGTCGGGACCAGTCCGTCATTCTCCATGCCGCGCCGCAGCATTAAATTCCTGGTTATCTCCAGCAGGGTGTCCAGTTTATTCGGTTCATCCGGCTTAAAGGTGGCTAAGGATATAATACTGACGCTTGAGATCACGGCCTCTATGTCGGCTTGGTTATTGCCCTGGAATCCGGAGCGTTCGCCCTGAGTGAGGCTGTTAAGGGAATCTATAGTCCCGCCAAAATGCCCCAGCACTTTGGACATGGCGGCCGAAAGGACCCTGCTCGAGCGTATGTAATCGGCTATCGGAGAGCCGCGGAAAGGGGCCTGCAGCGCCACAAAGCCGCGCACTTTCGCGCGCAGGTCCGGGTTCTCGACAAGAGCCTGCAGGGCGTACATGCCCCCGTCGCTGTGGGAAATTATGATAACCGGCTTTTCAGACCCGCGGATATCCGCGGCGACCTTCGCGGCGTTGTGCTCCGGCGGCATCACGGAATCTATGTCCACCATGCTGAAATCAATGCCGAGTTCCTTAAGGACCTTCTCCTGATCGCTGAAATAGCGGCCGATCCATATTTTCCGGCCAAGGATATCGAACGGCTCCACATAGCCGCCTGTCATGAAACCGCGAACGAGCAGAACCTTATATTTTCTCAGTTCGGTAGTTTCTTTTTCGCCAAGCTTCCGATCTATCGTCTCCCAATTGCTTTTGAAATCAGGGGTAAGGTCCCTGCCGACGCGGGCCGGGGCGGAGGGAACGGGTATTTCAGCGGTCGCAGGGGGCTGAGCGCCCGCGGCGCCAAGCTGAGATACCGCGTCCGTATCCCGGACGGCGGCAGCATAACATGTATTGAACTGGAGAAATGTAAAACCGAGAACTATAAAAATTATTTTTAACACGCTTTAAATGCTCCGGACTTCGGCCCGATCTATTCCTATTACTTATATGATACCCTGCTGCGCCGCGTTAGCCAAGCGGCCATAGGCCTATGCCGGCGCGGTATTTGGACCTACACCTGTCTGGGCAGTTGGTCTGACCAAACGTGCCATTATGCTTACCGGCGGCTACAAGTAAAATGGAATTCCTTACGCCGGCGGCTGCTCGTTCGGGGTCCTGCCAGGCTTGGGTCAAATCGGGCCTGCGGCCGGCCCGGCGACTTGCCCCTCACTTTGGAAGATAGTGGCGCTTCGAAGCGTTGCGTCCAAAGTGTGGGGCGAGCGCCGGTTCCTCCTCGGCCCGATCCGACCCATGCCCGTCACCCCTCCGGCGATACCCGCCGGCAAACGCCACTACTTTCCTATAAATATAAAGTTAGGAAGTTCGGAAGCAGCGTCCGTCCCCAATCCCTACAACTGGCAGCCCTCGTCCGGAGGACCGCAGGAATGCTCTCTTAGTTTAAACGCAATTCCAAATTGTGTTTTTTCTTTGACTGCTCAGACAGCATATCCTAGAATCTAATCCGGGTTAGGCGGGTAAACAAGGTTGTTTATTTATGAAAAAATGTTACCGGAAACAAATCCTCCTGCTTATTATTGCAGTTTCTATCCCTGTCTTTGTTAAACAAACCCGCGGTGAAAGTTTTCAAGCCGAAAAAGAATCACTTATCAAAGGCGATGTCGTAGAACGACAAAAAGCGATGTTAACATTGCGCGATAAAGGCAAAAGTGCAATCCCGGTATTATGTGATGTGATTGAAAATGAAAAAAATTATGCGGCAAAACAACGGGCGGCAGGGATTTTGGATGAGATACTGAAAAACACGACGACACATGATGAGGAAACTCTTTCCATACTTCAGCGCATAGTTGAAAACTCGGATGCTGGCACCTCCAATTTAGGCGCAATGGCGGTAATGCAGTATAAAGGTAGTTTGCGAGCAAGAAGGATATTAAGGGAAGCAATTAAGCTGCAAAAAGCGGAACAAATCAAAGCCCAAGTATTAGGCGCCTATATGGTGAATATAGAGGGCGATAAAGCGGAAATCCCATTCTTGGCCGAGTTCTTGAATGACAAGTCTGAATATGTACGTGTCGTGGCTTCCGGGTATTTAGGAAACCTCGGTGATAAGCGTGGCTTGGATATTTGCAAGGAAGTTTTAGAGCGTAAACCTGTTAATGATCAAATAAAAATTCTTCAAATGAGGGCGGCTATCGCAGCAGGGAGTATCGGAGATACGTCTTTGATTCCTATTTTGAAAACAGTGGCTGCTTCTAGAGATTATGGATTGGCACAATGGCAAGCGCGCACAGCGGTTAAAGAAATTGAACTAAATTCGATTCAAGGAAAGTCTGAACGCCTTAAATACTTAAAAGTAGCTTTATCTGAGAATGATAATGTTCGTTGGGCAGTGCAGAAACTAGTGACAATGAATGATTCCGACAGTTTGAAAATCCTTGAATGGGCGGCCAAAGAAAATGGTCTCGCCGGTGCCCAAGAATCCAGTTTAGTATTATCTGCTATAAAAAGGGCTAAAGAAAAATAGCCTATATTGAGTCTGTTCACTGAATTGTGCTTCGCACCCCTCGTCCAAATCGGACCCATGCCTGTCTCCCCTCCAGTGATACCCGCCGGCAAACAGCCCTATCAAGACTAAATGAAACAGTGCCAGATGACTTTTGGGAACCCAAAAAAGTTCGGAAAATAAGAAACAGCGTCCCGCACTCGGGGCGGGGTCTATTACTGACGGCGCCTTATCGATGGCGACAATAAGGCCGGACGCGGCGTAGGACAAAAGGCCCTTGCCGTTAGAGTGAGAATCGGGTAAAAACTATAAAGGCGCAACAGTAAAACGGATAAATGTTATGAAAACCCTTTTCTTGCTGATATGTCTTGCCGTAATTCCCGCCGTTCCGATGACAGCCGCGGCCGAACTCTTTGCGGAGATGCCATTCGATATAAACGCCGGAGTGAACCCTGACGGGAAGCTCGCCGTATCCTTCAGCGTACCTGTTTCGCTCGTGGACAAGGTCGCAAGGGACGCCTGTGTTTCCGGCGGGATGAAGGTGCTGGACCCGTCCGCTCCGGTAGTGTCCGCCTCCGGAGACGACATAATAATATCCAATATCGGCGGCAACCTGGGCCGTCTGGTCATCGTGCTTACGCCTTTCTCCAGTGGCAGGAACGCGATCGGCTTCGCGGTGAAGAAGATAGAAGTGGACGGCAGCGGGCTGTGGACCATGGCACAGCTCCTGGGCTTGACGCAGGAGAAGGTCTTCAACATCGTGATGTCGGAGCTGGAGAAGAGTTTTTCAGAAGGCATGGAGCGTTCGCTTGCGTCGGAAACGGCCACGCCGCAGCAACTGATAGGGTTCAGCCACGACGCGGCCAGCAAGACCGTGTACATGTCGCTGGCCAACGCTTTCGTCCTGCCGGCGATGCCGAAGATGGAGTTTGACAGCGTCAAGCTGGAGGACGGCGTGATAACGCTGTCGATGAGCAGCTCCGAGAACACCGAGGAGATGTCCTCCAAGGACTACGTGCTGGCCCTGGACGCCAGGTCTTTTTCCACTCTTATCGCCAAGGTCATGAACCAGAGCGACTCCTTCGGAAAGGTGCTGCAGTCGGTCCACTACGCGTCTCCGGGGAAACCGGGCGAGGACCAGATATTAATAAATGGTTTTATCAGCGATGTGCCGTTCATCAGCGGCCTGGTGCAAGTCGACTATGACGTCACCTATAATGCCGAGGTATACGTGTATATGCCGGAGCCCAACTTCATCTGCCTGGAGATACGCAAGGTGGACGTCACCTGGGTGGGAAAAAACAATTCCGAAAGCTATATCTCCGGCATTGCCTCGTCGCTGGCCTCCCTGAGAGTCGCGCAGAGCTACGTCATAGAAAAAGCTGTGGACAAGATCGCCAGCAGCCAGACGATGGGAGAGATGGCCGAGGTTTCCAAGCTGAACGCCAGCACCGTCGGGATAAGGCTGAAAAAAGGCGCCGTGCTGCCCGCGCTGTCCAAATACGTGGACATGACCGGCGTACGAATGAAGAATGGCAGAGCCTACCTGGAGTATCGGATTAATTTTTCGGATTAGCGCGCGCTACCAACAAGGCCTTTAAAACCGCCGGGGAACCCCGGCGGCTTTGCTTAGGCGCGATCGCGGGCGGGAGGGCGCGCACAGCGCTTTGCGCGCCCGGCCCGACTAGGTGGCCGTCTGATGCGCATAGCGCTTGATACGGCACTGGCCCCCCGCACTTTTATCTCTCGAGCCTTTTTCTTAGTTCATCTATGACGGCTTTCTGCCAGTATTTCATGGAAAACCAGCCGATCAATGGTTGTGCGACTATACGGAGCCAGCGTTTATGGATGGCGACTTGATAAGTGTAATCGATCACGGTTCCTTCCGGACGTTCGGAGAGCAGCAATTCTTCGTGGCCGGAAGTTCCGAATTTAGGGCTTTCATTATCCGAAACGAACCCCTTTCCGGGGAGGATCCGGGTTTTCATTTTTACCGGAAACTTTTGACCGAACGATTTGACGGTCGCGGTGAGTTCCAAATTATCCCCTTCATGCCCTATGACTTGTACAGATTCCGCGACTTTCGGAAAATACTCGGGCCATTTTTCAAAGTCAGTTATTAGTTTAAACACCTCCGTCAGAGGAGCCTTGATAAGCCACATGGCATGGAGAGTGATCTTTTCTTTCATATCTTAACCCCCCGCAAAGCCAGGAAGCGTCCGTAGGATAAATTTCAGGACCTGACCCCATTACCCCGCACCGATTAATCGCTTCATAATATGAAACGATTAAGCCACCTAAACGCTTCGGGCGCAAGGGATATTCTGGGTGGCATCTTCCGTAGTGCCTGATGCCGGCGGTTGCAAGTTCGGGGTCCTGTCAGGCATGGGGCCCATCGGGCCTGCGGCCGGCCCGGCGACTTCGCGCCGGTTCCTCCTCGGCCCGATCCGACCCATGCCTGCCACCCCTCCGCCGATACCCGCCGGCAAACGTCGCGACTTCCCGATAAATATAAGATTAAGTCAGGAAGATCCCATCTGGTTTGTCTTATAACGCCGCAAAGTTATGAAATTCGGAAACAGAGTCCCCAACCCCGACTTTTTTCCTGATAATTAAGTTTTTAAGAACCGTCCCCAATGGCCCACAAAATTTCAAGACCGGACCCCATTACCTCCTCGCAGCTAAAGTTAGGAAGATCGGAAGCAGCGTCCCTAATCCCTCACAATTATATCATGCCTTGAATTTCTTGGTTTTCTCTGCTATAACATTAGTGAAGTTTGCGCATGACTTACAGGTTTCATAGTGGCCTTATAAAGGCCAGTTTGTAAAGCTAATAAGCCTCTGAGCATACGCTACAGAGGCTTAGTTATTTATGGAAACAAAGAGCCAATGTTTGATTGATTTGCCCTTTCTTCGGGTTCGCCCAGCCGAAGGCAGGGCTATTGTTTACTGGGCCAGTAATACTGATAGTAAAGGAGCAAACTATGAGAAAAAAGAAGCAAATAACCATAGATCGGCTCCCCCAGCACCGATAGGTGTAAGGGGTAACCGACTATGGCCACTAAGAATAATGCAATTAGAAAGAATAAGTTATTATCAGTGGCCAACCGCAGAGAACATAAAGTTCAATCTGCGAAGCCTTCAAAAACTAACAACAAGACTGGCAAATTTGCCAGTTTTAGGAGATGCATCCAAGAGTATATCAACTGGACAGACTTATTCTGTACAGTTTGTAAAAAGACTGCAGTTAGTGTGTTTTGGATTAGAATGGTGTGGTTGTTACGACACCCCATAGAGCTTGTTGTACAGCCTAGCATAACAGAAAGTATAGTCAAAACCCTGTTTAAAATAGTCTCACAGGGTAATTAAAGCAAACCCCCACCTTATTTGGTGGGGGTTTGCTTTTGCTATATGCAATCGTTATAAAGGGAAGTAGCAGGCTAAGGCAGCCTGGGTTTTTCAAAAAATATTTTAGATAGTTGCTGATATACTTTGGTGGTAACAATATTCCCACTGACTTTTGCATATTTTTTTAATGGTTTGCTACCCCAAACCATATCATAAGTATTCAAAACTAATAAAATGATAGTGCAGATAACTATTATTCGTTTTGAGATAAAAACTGTAGCAATGGGAAGGCAACTAATTCCAATAACCAGCGAAACAAATAAAATCGCAATAAAAATTATGCTTTGTTCTGCACAATCACCACACACAGAAGATATCTTTTTAAGCTTAGAATTAACTGCCATATCTCTTTGTTTTAGGCCATTTAATTCTTCTTGTAATTGGGAGCGAATATTTTTTTCATTGGAAATCTCGTCATTTTTATCGTGTATCTCTTTATTTTTCACTTCTAATTTTTGCGAGATCACTTTATTGTATATCTCATTAATTTTTTCAGGACCAATCAGTGATTCATCACCAAGTGTAATCTCCATCAATTCTTCCTTTGCTTTATAAGAACGCATGATATATATATCGTCGGGAGAAAATTGTCCAGCCTGTTCTAATCGTTCAATTTCTTTCAAATATTTTAACCATAAAGCATCTTTTGGTTCGAGAGCTGCATAACATGCGGCTATTATGCCCAAATCTGGTAGTTGCGATTCAATTGGCGTTTTTAGCCATGCAATGTTTGCTAATTCAAAGTCACTAATTATCGCCGGAACGGCCTGATCCTCATCTTTTAGACTAAACTTTCCGCCAATTTTCGCAAGTCCATAATTTGAGGTTACAAAAATAAATCCGGCATCTTCTATAGTGTAAGCTTTATGTCCATTCCGATAGGCAAAGATGCTTCGAATACAATCGATGTCATGTTCTTTGGCCTTATCATTTGCATATTTAATCTCATTATCTAAAGCGATCCCCAAATCTACTTCTGATATTTCAGTTTTTGGATCATGTGCTGGAGCAGGTTTAACTCGAATTAGTTTTTTTGCTAATAAATCTTTTAGGCTATCTCTAACAATGACTAAATCTGATAATTTTTTATTTCTTTTATACATTTCGTCTAGTATCAGATTGAACATTTTAGAATTACCATGGTTATTGATACACCAAGTTAAAATATTTTGGATTTCCACCAAAGTGTGTTCGAAAATGAAAACTTTACCACCTAAATTGCACAGTAATCTCATTAATTCGGTTGTGGTTTTATATTTGTATTCCCCTTGCAAATTTAGCAAGCCCAAAATCAGTGGGGTATCAAAATAGAATTCAATATCAGTAAATTTGTGGGAAAGATTGTTTAAATCTGGGCAAAGCAAAGCATTCGCTAACATATTGCCCTTAACAATTGTAGTAATATTATTAAAATCTTCTTCTGAGGTTTCTATTGTGGTTTTCACAAAAGTGTTAACAACGATCATATCTTTTTCGGATTTATCGGTAATTTGCGGTAAAATTGACCCCTTGGCGTAACTTTTTAAACAATGGATGGAAAAATTCTCAATATATCGTAAAAAAACTTCGGCTGTTTTCTCATAATCCCAATCAATTAAAAATTTGTCCTTTGCAAATCCTTGGAGTTTCGAGAGAATTGCAAATTGTCTTCTTTCCAATGAGGCTTTCCGTCCAAGAATATCACTATCGGGTAATTTAATTTTAATCACATATAATCCCGGTTTAATCCTTTCCAAATATTTCTTTTTAACAAGCCTATGCAAAATGTTATCAATAGCATGTAGCGGGACATTTAATCCGAATACTTGTAAAAGTTTATTTTGGACCATATCAGTCGTAAATTGATCCGCCCCGAGCTCTTTAATGGCATGGTTCATAAAGGGCAAAAATAAGCCTATATAGTCTCGGTAATATTCTGATTGTTCGTCAGCATGAACTTTTAGCATTGCTAAAGTTGTGATAGCTTGAATATTAATCATGATAGTCCTCATCTAGCATTGCAGTGAGCTGTTTATATAAAAAAGGGGTATTGGGGACGACGTAGATGACCGAATGACTAATTATTTCTTCCCCTTACCAACTTCAATATTCTAACAAATAAATCATCACAATTAAGGGTGACGGCGACCATAGAGCGGGTTCATGCGCGTATCATCAAAAGGGCTTGCTCCGCACTTTGATTGGAAGGATAGCGGCGGGGTATCGCTGGACGGGTGGCGGCCATGGGTCGGATTTGGCCGAGGAGGAACCGGCGCGAAGTCGCCGGGCCGGCCGCAGGCCCGATGGGCCCCATGGCCGACAGGACCCGGAACTTGCAGCCCGCCGCTATTTTCCATATTCGCCCTCAGGTGCATTCGCCTGCGGAATCCCAAAAAATCAGATAAAACTGATTTTTTGGGTCTTTGGGGACGAATTTGCCGTCGATGGACTTCAATGATTAATTGGAAACGGACTTTCACCGGAATGGTGAAAAAACAGGCTCAAATAATGGAAGTGCAAGAAATAGGCAAAGGTAGTGATTTTTTTACCGCGCGGCCTTCATAAACAAATAAAATGTACCTCGTAGTCCAAACGCAAATTCAGTCTACGAGGTACAAGTTAATGATAACAAAGAATCTTGATAAATTCAAAGTCACTACGACAAAACAGGCGATCACATCTTTTGCCGGATTGCCGCTGCTGCTGGGGATGGCGAAAAATCT
>Ga0118677_10006560_pt1 | contig 19612 bp, 6 predicted proteins | sample AliMusrvi5mmetaG_FD_86154 | JGI IMG/M metagenome (GOLD analysis project Ga0118677, IMG submission 86154)
GAAGCCGCCGAGGCCGTGATGGCGGTCTGGAAACCCACGCCGCAGCACAAGATGATTCTGAACCTGCCCGACACGGTGGAAGTGGCCGGGCCAAACGTCTATGCGGACCAGATCGAGTGGATCGGCCGCAACATCAAGCACCGCGACTCGCTGATCATCAGCCTGCACGCGCACAACGACCGCTCCACGGGTGTGGCCGCGACGGAACTGGGCTTGCTCGCCGGCGCGGACCGCGTGGAGGGCACGCTCTTCGGCAACGGCGAGCGCACCGGCAACCTCGACATCGTGACCGTCGCGCTCAACCTCTACATGCATGGCATTGACCCCAAGCTCGACTTTACCGACCTCAACGCCATTTGCGAAGTCTATGAGCGGTGTACGGGCATGACTGTGCCGCCGCGCCATCCCTACGCCGGGGAGCTGGTCTTCACCGCCTTCAGCGGCTCGCACCAGGACGCGATCAAGAAAGGCCTCGCCGAGTGGGAAACCGGCCGCCAGAAATATTGGGACGTGCCGTATCTGACCATTGATCCCAACGACCTCGGCCGGGAATACCGCGAGGTGATCCGCGTGAACAGCCAGTCCGGCAAAGGCGGCGTGGCCTACTTGTTGGAGAACGAATACGGCATCGTGCTGCCCAAGGAAATGCAGCGCGAGTTCGGCCCCATCGCCAACGAGGAAGTGGACCGGCTCGGCCGCGAGGTCAGCGGCGCAGAGCTCAAGGGCATGTTCTGGCGCGAATACATCGAGCGCACCGCTCCCTGGCAGCTTCAGGGCTTCGAGACCGAGAGCCGCGACGGCAAGGTCCGGTGCCGCGCGCGCCTGCTCCATGATGGCAAGCCCGTCGAGTTCTCCGGCGAGGGCAACGGCCCGCTGGCCGCGCTCGTCCACGGGTTCAGCACGGCGGGCGTGCCGCGCTTCGAGATCGCCAATTACAGTGAGCACGCCTTGAGCGCCGGCGAAGAAGCGGCGGCCATTGCCTACATCCAGATCAAGCCGAGCAACGGCCGCACCCGGTGGGGTGCCGGGGTGGATACCAACATCGAGCTCGCCTCCGTGCGGGCTGTCCTGAGCGCGTTGAACCGGTCCTGAACTTCGGGGCGGCGCGAGCTTAGTGGACAACGCAGTCGGGCGCTCTGTTCGACCTTGGCTGCGGCTGCGTACCAATCGGCCCTCCGCTCTTCCGTGAGCGGCTGACTTGAATAAGCATTCGCAATGCTGAGAATGGCAGGTTGCGCAGCCGGGGCACACTGGTAGCAGTATGGTACCACCATGGACCTGCCATGGTACCGTAGAACGGCTCGGCACACCCCGAAATAGAGCCCGCCGACGACCCCAGAGCCCCGGTTTACCCACTCGAAGCATCAACACATCTAATCCAATAGACGGCCGTTAACGCAAAGACGCCAGGCCCGGCGGAGCGGGAAATCCGAGATCCGAAGCCCGAAATCCGAAATAAAGGGGAAGAAACCACAGACCCGCGGCGACGGCGCGGCAGCGCGGCGAGTGAACACTGATGGACACAGATGCCCGGCGCGGCCCCGGCGAGGTAACGGTGCGGTAACTGCGTGGCTCGCACCTCGTTGGCTTGGTTCCCTGGCATACTGAGGCCGATTCAGCGGCCACTTACACCGGATGCTCTGGGGGCGGTCCGGTGGCGGGACGGCGGCGGTACGGTGGGAGCAGGGGCGCACAGTGGCAGACGCGCAGCCGAAGCCGCAATAGGATAACCGCGGAAAACTCGGAATACGCGGAAGGAAGCGCCGGCAGGAATGCCTTCTCCGTATTTCGCGGCAAGCTCTCGGTTGGGCGAGTCAGACCGACGGCTGGCCCCGGCTCGAAGGCAAGCCCGGGTCGAGATCCAACGGGCTCTTGGCCTCCTTGAGGGTCAGGCTCGGCACGGTCTGTAAAGGGGTGGCAAAAGTCGAGGTAAAAGCAGGTCCACTTGTGGTACTCCGGGCGCTGGGCAGCGGGCACCCGAGCCCGTTCCAGCCGCCGTTCAAAGGCTACCCATGTTTCTCTCGCAACCTGCTGCCTCGCAATGTGTTTGGCTGATACCGCCCACCCTTGGGCAGCAGCCGATGATGGTAGAACCAACCCCTGGAAGGCGACAAGTGGAATAAATCGTCAAAATCAGCCTTTACAGCCGACCCCCCGGAGGAGTAAAGCTGGCCTTGATGAAGGCAAAGGATTCATTAGCGGCGGGGGAGGCGTTGGCCTATCCTGCCAAACGGCAAGATAGACAGGTCCGTCTAATCACTTGTTCGGCGACAACAATAAACCATGAAAGGAACAACGTAATGAAAGACGCAGACAATCGAAGTAAGATGAGCAGGCGTAACCGCAGCATTCAATTTGGCGTGCTGAGTGCATTTTTGGCTCTTGCACCGGCCGTTCCAGCACAGTTGAACGGACGCACATTAACTCTCCGCAATCTATACCAAGGTGTCGAACAGCCGGGCTATACCGTGACCTTCACGGTCGATTCGACGCCGGGTGCGTTGGAGGTTACAAACTGGGGCGCACAGGGCACAGGCGCACAGTTTAGCATCGATGTGTTTGATGTGGGTTCGAACCAAGCCAGCGTCGTCATTACCTCACTCAGTTCAGGCGGGATGGGAGCGTCTCCGAATCTACTCCATTTTACGGATGAGGCGCAGACGATTGCGCCCTTCACTGGTGCGACGCTCGGAGCGGTTAGCTTTCCCGGAGTCGAGGCCTCGCGCGTGGCCTTTGACGCCGACACATTCACTCTGGACCTTGGCGGATTGACAGCCGTGCCGGGGTACTCTGCAAGGCTCGATATTGACGGAACCGGGCATGAGGCTTCCCGCCTAACTATCCAAGTGTCCGAAGTCCGTTTGTGCTGGAATTCGGTGTCGAATGCCATGTACCAGGTCCAGTACCGCTCAGAGTTGACCACCAATCAATGGACGAATTTGGGCCCGCCCGTCGCCGGTAATGGTACGGGGAACTGTATTACTGACCCAGTGAGTGCTCCGCGGCGCTTCTATCAGGTAGTGGAGTTGCCGCAGTAAAAGGGGAGCACGAATGCCGAACAAGAATCACTGGAGCGAATGCGGGCGGGCGACGTCGGTTGCCGATTCTGGCGCGCTGGGCCGACCGCATCGCTCAGTTCTGGCGTTCGCCCCGCTCTGGGCTAGCGTGAGCCGCTGGAAGCCGGGGTAGCCGTGGCCTGGGCGGCGAGGAGGGCGAAGTCCACGATCGGCGTGGGGTCGACCAAGCTGTGCGGATGGTGCTTGCCGCCCGGTTTGCGGATGACCTGAATCTTCCCGCCGAGGGCTTGGTAGCGGGTCTCCACGAGGTTGATATTCTCGCTGACCGGCACGACTTCATCGGCGTCACCGATGACCGCCAGGATGGGGATATGCGCTTTGGCCAGCGGCGCGAGGTTGTCCACCGGGTTCTTGTCGTAGGCGAGCGCCTGGGCTTCCGTAAAGCCGTAAACCTTCAGCAACGTCTGCCAATCGCCGGGCGAGCCGGGCCCAACGCCTTTGCCACCCGGCCAACTCTTGAAGTCGCAGACCGGGGCGTCCACATAGAGCCCGGCGACACGGTCGGGGTGCAGCGCGGCCCAGTTGAAGGCAAAGAGGCCGCCGCGGCTGAGGCCTTCCAGCACGGGCTTCGGCGAGAGTTTGAAAGCGCGAGTTACCTCGGCATAAAACTGGTCCATGTGTTTCATGGCGGCGGGGGCGCCATACATGTTCTGCAGATCCACATAGGCCACATGAAAGCCTTTGCCCAGTAGCGCGATGTCCGCCTGCGGTTCGTGGCCAAAGAACTCGGTGCGCCAAATCCAGGGCAAGCCGGGGGCAGGTGACTTGGGGCGGACGACCAGCGCCGCGCACCCGTCCACCGTAAAGTCCAGCCGCAGGTAGCCGGACCATTGGGACAACTTGGCGGGGGGGCTGTCCCCGGAGCGGGTGGCTGCAGCGCGGTAGTTCACCAGCAGCGGCGCCGCCTTTTCGCGCGCCTGTTCCAGCGGCAGTCCGGCGGGGATGCCGGGGCGCAAGTGACGTGTCTGGCTCAACCAGGCATCCTTGAGCAGGGTTTGCCGCTGCTTCAGGATCGCCAATGCAGACTCATCCGCGAAATGAGCTGAGCCGGATAGGTTCAGCAACGGCCACAGTCCCTGGCAGACGGCCTCGGCGATGAAGCGGTGGCCGTCGTCGCCCGGATGCACTGCGTCGCCCGAGTAAACGAACGCCGGGTTGGCGGCTTGCGCCCGCGCGATGGCCTGTTTCACGGAGGGGCGGATGTCCACGACCTGCCATCCCGAGGCGCGCTGGGACACCAACCATTCCGCATAGCTATCGAGCACGGCATCGTATCGGTTGGGATCATCGGACGCCTTGACCGGCCGGAACAAGGGCGGGGTGATGAAGATGATGCGGGCGCCATGCTTTTCGACGGCGGATTTGAGCTTGAGGATGCCGTCTTGAAAGGCCTTGAGGCGGGCCGGATCCGTCGACTGGTAGATACCGTCGTTCATGCCGTAACAGGCCAGAACGAGTGTGGGCTCGAAGGCGGTCAGCACCCGCTCCAGCCGTTCGTGAAGGCAGGGGCGCGGGAATTGTCCGCCGGCGTGTCCTGCTTCGGAGAGGCCGGAGACAGTCTCGCTCGGCAGCCCGAGATTGACGATGTCGGCGTTGGCGAATTGCGGGGTGGCGCGCAACGCGGACTCGACCAGGGCGGGCCAGCGACCGTCATAGGTGATGCTGTCGCCGAGGAACGCGATGCGGGCGTCGGACGCACGAACCGCATGAGCGGTCAGGGCGAAAATCAGAGGGACCAGAAGTCGTTTCATTCCACTAAGGTTACTACTGAAAACGCAACTTGGGCAAGACGCTGATCAGGCTAGGGGGAAAGTCCGATTCATCCTGATAGAAAAAGCCGTCGCGCGATCCCGGAGACCAGGTGGTCAGGGAATACATCTTCTGGGCTTTGATCCAGTAGGCGGAGCTATCAATAAAGAGCTGGTTGCCCCCGATTGGAACTTTGCTGCCGGGTCGGACATGTTGGGGCATGTTTGCATAGGCGACGTCGCGGTCCACGCCACCCCACACGCCGTTGATTTTCATGATCGAGTCGGCCGCCAGGGTCCACCCCGGCCGGGCTTGGGAGATTTTGACCGGGCTACGCGAGGGACCGTTGTAAGCGCTGTTGTGCCAATTGGTCATACCGCCGAAATACTGGTAGCCAATGTTCCATTGAGGATAGGAGTCTTCGTAGGTGGGGAACCCGGGCCGGTTCGGGCAGGTCCAACAGTTATTGGACCGAATGGTAAGGCCGACCGAAGCAGCCGCGGCGGCCTCGGGAGGATTGATTGCGATTTGCACCCACTCGGAGCTGCCGGGGATATTGCGCGCCAGGACCACCCGGTCATCATTATCGTCGGCATAGACCGTCATGCCGATGCCGATTTGGCGCAGGTTATTGACGCAACCGATGCGCTTGGCCTTTTCCTTGGCGCTCGACAGCGCCGGCAGCAGGAGCGCGGCCAAGATGGCGATGATCGCAATGACCACGAGCAGTTCGATCAGGGTGAAGCCCGCACAGCGGGGCCGGGCCAGCCGGGAGGAATACGCCGATGGGCTTGTCCAGGGGGCCAGACAAATATCAAAGGAGCGTTCCCGTCGCTTCATATCGCCGTCATAGTGAGGAGTCTTGGGGAAATAGTCAACCAATGTAAGCAGCCCGAGCGAGAGACTGGCACGGCCAGTGACAAAGTCGGTAATAAGGGATCCGTAACTGTTTAGGTCGCCCAAGCGCACGCGGCAGGGGCGGGGACGGCTCGTCCCCAGGTCTTGCTGATTGGCGAACGCAACCGGGGACGAGCCGTCCCCGCCCCTGCCGCGCACCGATGCCAGGTGAATAGTTACAAGGAATTACAGAGCATCGTGGACTGCACAAAGTTCCTCGACACGACTCATTCTGCCGCTATCGATCCACAGCAGATTCGGGTCTGGGCCACCGCTTCGACCACCCGGAACACCATATTATCGCAACGAGATTGTGAGGAAGTAATAGTGCTGGGACGTGGCGGGAACCGCGCAGGTGATCTTGAATTCGTTGTCGTGGCCGGCTACTCCAACCGGAGAGGAAACGGCCAGGTCCGTGAACGGTGTGTTAAGCACTGAAGTATGGCGAATGCCGAAGTTGAACCGGTTGACGTAGTAGGCCGGCCAGAGGAAATGAATTTCCACCTGCAAGCCACTTCGAATCAAGACGAGGGTCGGCGGAGCGAAATGAGCAATGGCGGCCGAGTGTCCAAACCCATCTAACGGGTCGGTGCCGTCGAGCATTTCCTGGATATTCTGGTAGCCGTCGGCGTCGGCATCGCCGAACGGGTCGATCAGGCCCACGGCGCCGAAGAAGCGTTTCTCCCAGGAATCAACGAGCAGGTTGCCGCTGGCATCGGTATCGGTGGCGATGGGGACACTGTTGAGGAGCGCGGAAGTCACTTCGATCGCCGGGTAGGCGCAACTGGAATTAGTGACATCCATGTAACCGGAGACCTGGACCACGGTTCCGGGCAGGAGCTGGAAGTTGTTTGGGAAGATGAAGGGCATGCCGGCAGCATCCTGCAAGGCAAAGGTGACACCTCCAACAAGGAGGTCGAGGATGTGGCAGGAGCCGGTGAGAGTATCGTTGCGGACGGTCAGGAAGACGTTCGTGACGGGGCGGCCGGAAACGGCGGCGAGGATGGCGGCGCCGCCACTGGTGGCAGCGGCGAACTGGTTGCTAGTGGTCGCCCAAGCCAGGTAATTGGAATCAAATGTGCCCTGCCAGAGGAAATAGCGGATTTCATCAACGGGCAGCACAAACCGGCTGGGGTTGGTATTGTTGAGAAGGCTATCAATGCGGTAGATGTCCTGCACAACCGCGCGCAGGCTGGCGACGGCCGGGTTGGTTGAAGTTGCGACTAAGTTGCTGATGATGCCGAAGGTCTTCTGGAGCTTGTAGCCGGGCTGATTACCGGTGGCGGTTTCGAGGGAGAGGAGCAGGCTCTGGGACGGGTTGGTGCGGCCGGTATCAGCGACGCGGGATGGGAAAAGGGTGACATTCGTCCACCAGACATTGGATCGAGCGCCCAGCATTTGCGCCACCCGCAACTCGAACAGGAGCGCCTCGAGTGTGCTGTCGTTATTGAGCGTTTGAGCCAGGGTGGCGCGGGGCAGATGGCTGAAGACATTGGAGGCCGCAGCGATCCAATTCATCGCTTCATTGGTAATGTTGCCGCCGCCATAAACATAGGGCACCGCCGGGAACTGAGGCGCCGGCACGGCGGCCAACCCGAGCATTTCACGGCCGACTTTCGTGTCCGTGTTGGTGGTCAGTATGTAGTAGTGCGGGTCGGTCGTAACGCTGACCAGGCGGTCTTCGACCACAATGGATATGTTGGTGATGGGGGCAACCGGCCAATGATTGCTGTCGGCGGTGCCTGAGCCCAGCAGGGTTCCCTGGAAATCGCACGCATGCAGCACCACGCCCGTCGCACAGAGCGTCACCGCGTTCGAGAAGCCATCCCACGGTTTGGGAGTGACATTGAGATTGAAGGCGGCCTGATCGTCGAGGTGCGGGTAATTGGTCGGGACGCTGCTGCTGGAAAGTGGGTCGGTCCCGCGGATGAGCTCTTCCAGGTCGGAATAGCCGTCGCCATCAGTGTCGCGGCTGCCTGTCAACGAAAGGCCGCGGGCAACCTTCACATAATCGGGAATGCCATCACCTTTGGAATCGAGCGTGGCCGGACCTTGTGTAAACGAATACACGGCAGATTTGACGGCTGACTTGCCAACCCCCGAGCTGGGCTGGCCATAATACTGCACGGTGGTGTTGGTAAAGACGATGGCGGAGAGGCCATTGCTCCACGTAGTCCAGGCGCCGACACCCTGGCGGAAAAAGATCGAGTCGCTGGAATTGGCCGCAGTAAACTGCAGTTTGACGCTGCCGGGGTAGATGCCCGGCAGGGGGGAGATTGTGACATCGCTAATCTTGTCACCCGCCGGCGGAGTGAAGCTGAACAGCGAGATCATGTTGCTGTATTGATTGGCAAGACCGAAGACCGCCAGGGGGTGTGCGGCGCCCAGAGTGGTGAGGGTGGGATTGACCAACCCCTGGGTGGAGGTCAGGAACGTCTCCGTCTTGACCGAAATATTGCCAGGCAAGGCTGAATAGGCGAGGGTGCTGGCCCAATCGCCAGCGCTACTGAGACGCAAAAGCACGGGGTTATTGGTAACGAATGGTTCGCTCCGGAATTGCATGACATTGCCGGAGGCGCTGTAGGCGGAAATCCGGGGAAGATCGCCCGAGGCCGAGTTGGTGTAGTTCGAGCCGGTCCACTTCCACTGCCGGAACCTGGCCGAGGTGTTTTGCCCGAGCGGGGCGGAGTAGGCCGTGAACCCGTTGGCGCCGAGCACGCCCGCGCCAGTGAAGTGCTCGCCCGGCGAGGCGCCGAAGGACTGGACCGCTACGAGAGTGCTCCTTCCGTCGAAATTGTAAACCACTGCCGAGACGCCGTTGGTGTCGAAAGCGAGCAGTTTGGTGCTCGTCGCGCCCGGCAGCACAAAAAGGCGGTCAACGTAATTCGTAAAGTAAAAAGTGTTGGTATAGACGAGCGCGTAATTATTCGAGGAAGGCTCAGTAACCTGGTACTCGAAAAAGTAATACCCCCCGGGAGGGTAGAGGAGAAACTGCGTATAAGGATTCGTCGAGGTGAACTGGCCCGTGACGTATTCGTAGGGGTTGGGCGTCCGACTCCAGGCGATATTGTGAGTATTCAAGACGGTGCCCCCGGAGAGATCGTAGAAACTGAGGTAGTCATTGACCCCCACATTGCGCTGGAACAAGGCCAGCCTGGGATAGCGATTGGTGTGGAACAGGACGGGGTTGGCCCGTTCGCGGAGATAGCTGATGGATAAGTCTGACAACAGAATGCGGTTGGTGGTGCCATCGTTGCGCAGGAGGGTTCCGCGATAGGGCGACACGCCATTGTAGAGGCTAGCGACGCAGAGGTCGTCGTAAGCGGTGTTGCCGACGCCACCGATATCCATGACCACTGCCATATTGGGACCAAGAGAAGGGATAAAGACGCTGGAGGGCTGGATGGTCAGGGCAGTGTTGGTGGCATCGAGGATATTGACGCGATTGGCATCCGGTCCGGTAAGCGCGATGGAATCAAACCCCAGCGAGTCGAGCTTGCCGATCCCAAGGCCGGTGGCGTTGGCGATGCCGCTGGCGCGGGCCGAGGACCAGGTATAAACATCGGGCGACAACTGGTAGCCAATGCGGTAGCTCCCGGTGGCCTTGTCCACAATGAGCTGGTCGCGGAGACCGTCGCCATTGAAGTCGCCGTCGGACTGCAATTCCGAGGCGTTCTCATAGACGAAGCTGGCGCCGAGGCTGCCAAGGAGAGAGCCGGCAAGGGCCAGAACGCAAAGCAGGCGCCCCCTCGCGGAAGCATCGGTTCGGTGTTTCGGTGGGGGGGATGTAGGCCGGGTGCCCTCACCCGGCGTCCCCTTCTCGTCCATAATGTGGGCAGACATTGCGCGATGGGCTGGCGGCATGGTTGTTCCTTCAGGTTTGTCCGGGGAGACTTCGGGTTGTATTTTCATGGCACATCCACTTCGTTGGAAGGAATAAGTTGGTCAATCTCGTGGTTGGAGTCGAAATGCACGAGGACATATTTATATCGGGCTCCCGAGATAACCGGCTGGTTGTCCTTGAGCCAAAGATAGAGGTTGTTGTTGCCATCGTTGTAAATAGTGCCAGCAATGAATGGATCCAGAATGACCGTATTCGTCGGCTGGCTGGCGCTGCTGCTAAGCTGGTAAGCGATGTTTTCCATCAGCGGCGACACTTGAATCGTGTCGCCCGAGGGGGACAAAGAACTGCCATTGGCAACCTGGTAGCGGTACATCGCGCACGGGAAGATAGACCCGCCAAACCCGTTCGTCTCAAGCATGGAGAGTGGATCCACGACGCCGAGCACCCGCGGATTGCCCTTGATCGAGACGGTGGTGCGAGGGCTGAACGCATGATAGCCGATCAGAACCCCGTTGCCGGTGTAGCTCGAGGTTTTAAGCGCCGGATTGGCGTTGGCAGGCGAAAGAAAATAGGCCAGGGCCAGGAAGGTCGCAGCCGATGGCGGCAGCGGGCGCTCTGGCCACGGCACCTGCGGCAACGGCGCATTAGTGGGAACCCAGACGAAGCTTTCGAAGTTGCTGAAATCGCCGTGGTTGCCGTTCTTGCCGAGCGCGCGAACCGTGACGTAGTAGGTTTTGCCCAGCTCGACTTTGCAGGGGATCTGGAAGAGCGCGCCATTATTCCCAAAAGCCGGCCCGGCTTTAGGGCTGGTGAAGGAGTTGAAATTCAAGGAGAGGTTTGTGCCGCTATTGGTAAAAGTCATGCTTACTGGGGGCGCGCCGGTGCTGGAGAGCTGGGTGGACAACGCGTACTGAGTTGTGATCGGCGGCGTGGGAGTGCCGGCGACCCGCACTTCAAACCGCTCCACGCCGTAGGGCGGACAGAACCAGGCGAGATTCATTTTGGGCGCAGTCTGGTCGCCGCTGGATGTGATCCTGGAGAGCACCGGCGTGGGGAGCGGAGTAGTTGGGGCGGTCTCAATGCAGGTCAGAGGTACGAGAGGGCTTGGGTTGCCGCTCGCATCGAATAGTTGGATATAGAAACAGATCGTGCCGCCGTTGACCGGGGGGGCGCTTTCGTAGCACTCGATAAACTGGGCGAGATTGGTAATGGCGCCCTGGCAGAGTAGCGACAAAGGACCGCCATCAACCCGCCGGTAAAGCCGGTATTCCGCGCTGCCGATGGTGGGAACTATGGTGACGCTAATGCTGTTAGTTCCACTCGGATCATGCTCGATGCACTCGCGGTTATTGGCGCCGCCGGCGATGACCCGGAGGTTCTGCACCGTGGCCTGGAACTTCACATCGGCATACTGCTGGCTGCTCGGCGGGTTGACCAAGGTGGTGGCAAAGTTGGAAACTTTTCCATTCACAAGCCCCGCGCGGCATGCAACCTGCAAGCTAATCGTAGTCGGCTTCGTGTTGGTAAACGGATTTTGCGGCGGCGTCCACCCTGTGGAGACATCGGATGCGCCCTGGTAATCAAGGCGGCCGAAGTTGTTGCTGACGACGATGATGCCTGCCGGCCCGGCGATGTCGGCATGGTAAACCGCCAGACAGGAGAATTCGGCCCACTCGACACGCGGGTCGTTGCGAGTGCAGTCGAGGGACAAGTTGAAGTTGGTGTTATCAGTAGGGTGCGTTCCATAGGTGACCGGCATAGCAGTCACCAACGGCTGAATGCAATTGATCTGAACGTAGCCGGTGCCGCCCGGCGGGCCCTGGCGGTCGCGCAACACGCCGTAAGCGGGACCGCCGGCACCGGACAGGTTTGGCCCACAGGCGCCAACGTCCGCGGCCCGCACCGTGTACCAGAAGGTCTTGTCGTAAGCGCCCAGCGCGCTCGGAGAACCGGCACCGTTGTCGAGATAAGAGTTGTTGGTAACGGCGGAGTTGTGGGCAACGATGCCAATCAGGTTGTTGGCCTCATTGCCTTGCAGAGCATTCATCTGCACGATGTTAGTCCACCGATATACATAGTAGAGCGCCACCGTCTCATTGGTCTGCTGGTTCTGCTTCCAAACCACCCGCAGCACCTGGTTGGAGGTTTTGGCAGCGGGATCGTAGGAGTAGTCATTAAGCACATGAACATGCGTGGGCGGATAGGGCGGCATCCGGTCGCACACCGTCGCCGGCAAGCCGGGCGAGAGCATCCCGTCACGACCCAGGACATCCCGGGCCGAAACGAAATAGAGAAACTGTGCGCCGTTGGTAAAACCGTAGTTGACGTAGTTGGCTCGACCGCGGCCGTCGTCATCCCGGATGAAGAAGGTATTCGTGTCGCCCGTGAACGGCGATAGATCGGCTGCATCGGCGACCGTGAAGAGCTTGCCGGGAGTGATAGGCACATGGTTGACCAGTTTCGCCGCCGCAGGATTGGTGGCAACGAGATTGGCAAGGACAGTGAGCGGCGGCGGATTGTTTGTGCTCCAGCCATGTGAGATCGCGTAGCCGCTGGCGATCCGATAGAGGTTATAGCCAAATTGCATCAGGCCCAGTCGACGCAAGTTATCGGGCGTGCCCCAGCGGAATTCGAGGTTCAGGTCACCCTTGGCGCTGGTTTCCGGCACCAGCACGGGCGGTCCAGGCTGAGGCAGGACGGTGGGATTGCCGGCTTCCACCGTGACGCGCCCGATGACCGCGAGATCCTGGCTGGCCGCCGGATCAAACGCGCGGATTTCAAACGTGGTGCGGCCAAGGCCGATCATCTCTGCATCGGCGAAACCAAGCGCCATGTTAATGCCCGCGTGGTTGCGAGCCAGAAGCAGCAGGTTTTGGTAGTAGCGCGGATCGCCTAACGAGCCGCGCATGACAGCGGAGAGCTGGTCGGCGCGAGAGATGGCCGAAGGGGGGATGAAACTACCGAACAGCGCATTGAGATCAGACTGGAGCTTGTAGGGTTCATCGCCCAGATTCTGCGCCCGTTCGAGCAACGGCTCGATAACGCGAGCATCGGTCTGGAGAGCGACAATTGAGAGTCGGACATAGGGGGTGCTGTTGGTCGGATCGCCGGATTTGGTATAGACGGCAAAGGTGCGGTTGTTCACGATGCCCGTCTGGGTGGCCTGCCACACCAAGTAGGCCCAATTGCGGCCGTGGGAATCACGGGTAACTGTGCCGACGGTATAGACGATGTCCCCGATGCCGCTCTGGGCGCGGGCCACGCCAGTGGCACCCAGTAACAGCGCTAGCGCCATTAACCTGACTGACCTTTGAGCAAGAATATTCATGTTAGTTATTCGATATTCCAAGACTTGTTGATATAGCTAATGTCCACATCCTTGCCGATGGAAATGCAGAATGGACAAGGGCCGATATCGGCCTCGAAGTGGCCGTGGCCGTTGAAACGCAGGTCGTCGCCATGTTTAACGCCGATCAGGGTGATCTCGCCCTCGATGCTGACAATGCAGAGCAGCGAGCCAGAGACGCCCAGGAACATCTTGCCGCCGTAAGTGGGGCCTTCGGCGAAATAGAAGGCGCCAGCCCCCACGCCGGCCGAAATCTCAAAGAGACAGGAGGCCGGCACGCCCAGAAGCGTTTCGGAAAGTGGTATCCACCCCTGCGCGTAGCAGTAGGCGCCGGTGAACGGCGGACTGCCGAGCACTTTGGCCACGTCCGGATCAATCAGGATCAGCGGGTCGAGCGAGCAGGTGCGACCGAAGAAGACAGCACCGGAAAAGTCGTAACCACTGAACTTGACGCCGCCTTTGAGCGCGATGTAATTCTCATACTTGCCAAAAGCCATCGCCGCAGCCAGATCGTGCAACTGGAACGCCTCGAAGTTGAGCTCGCCAATCAGCTCAACTTGGCCACCGAGATTGACTGGGAACGGAGTGGAGCCATCAAAGGTGAACTTGGCTTCCACGTTGGCCTTGGCATCGGTGCCGGCAAAACTCAGCGGAATGCCACTCGCACCGATGGTGACTTCGGTGGCCGGAGCATTTGAGCTGTAGCAGCTTGAGCTGCCATCAGAGCTCAACTCCTTGATCTCCAGGAAGGCGTCCAGCTCCATGTCGTTGGGAACTTTGAACTGGAAGTGGCCGTCAATGCGCAACAGCTTGAGCGAATCGCCGACGATGTCGGCGTGGCCGTTGAGTTTTCCGGCACCCACGGCGCTGCTGACATCGCCAAGGCACTGGTTGATCGTGTCGTCCACCTCCGCCAGCGACTGGCTGATCAGATCGCGCATCATGCCGTTGACCTGCTGGAAGCTGGAGTCAATCCCCGACTTCATGGCGGCGTCAACATCATAGAGCCGCTGGCGAAGCGCGGTTTGGATTCCCGACGCGGCTTCGGTGCTAAAGAACTCATCCTCGACCTTCTTACGGATGAATTGCTTAATGTCAGCCGCGCTGACGCTTTGGAATGGATTATCAACGTTGTAATCGAATTGACCGAAATACTGGGTAACGGACAGGGAGACCTGGAGGGAAACATCCGCCAACTGGCTATTGAAACTACTGAGGATATTCTGGATCTCCTCGGTAAACTCTCCCGTCTGGGCAAGCGCACCATCCACCTGTACCAACGCATCCTGAGTCTGTTTCAGGGCATCGGCAACCTCCGTCAGGGCCGGCTCTATTTCTTGCACGAGGTTGCTGACCGTCGGACCAATGACGGCATCAATAAATTGCGGCGCGATTTCCCCGACGAGAGACTGCACCAGCTTGGGAACAACGGGCCGGGCGCCCCCCACCTTCGAAATCAAGCCGACCACGTTAGACCCGAGGGGTTGCCCATTGGTCGAGACGTTGATGGTACCAATAACCGACTGGATGGCATTGGTGGCTTCGTCCACATAACCCTTCACTTGTCCGATCAGATTGCTGGCCGAATTGAACCCGTTGCCGAGATCCTGAAGCGCCGAAAGCAGGGTCGTGGCGGCCGGGTTCGGGCCGGTGCCAACAAAGAAGTTCAGGGTGTTGGTCTGCACATTCTGCACAAACTGCAGCCTCTGACTTATCGTCAGCCCATTCCATTCGTTGGAAAGCTGGGTGTAGAAGTGGTCAATGACCGGATCAACCGTCTTACTAAACACGCCATCCATGAGCTGCTGCATCTGGCTATCCATGAGCTGGTTCATTTTGTCCAGTCCCGAGCTCAGGACATCCTCGATGGGCTGGGTAGCGGCCTTGACGATGGCATCTCCCACACCAGTGGCTTCGTCAATGGCGTTGAACGCCAGATTGGCAATGCTGATGGTTGGCAGCCCGTCATACTGCGCGCCGAAATCCATCTCAGCGTGTTTGGCATCCATGTATTTGACCTGATGCTGGACGTTGACGATGAACAGATCCTGCTGGACCTCCTTCCACGATTTGAAAGAACGCAGCGAACTATTCCACGACAACGGGTAATCGAAGTTAACGAAGCCGAGCCAGACGCGCTGGGCGCGGGGATGATACTGCTGATCATTGGCGTTATCGCGATAGTTACTGATCGCAACCGTGCCGTTGCCCGGCCAGCCGAGATTCTTCCAGTCGAACAGGTTCGTCTCGAACGGCGTGTGGCTGTAAGCGTCAACCCAGCCGTGATTGCCGGCCGTGGTGCCTGCCCGCGGCCACCCGCCCGAAAGATAGATGGGCGCGTTGCTGGCTGCGACGCCATTGGTATGGCAACTGGTCTGGAGATGGACTTGTAGGTCTTCAAAGAAAGGCACATCGAGCTTGCCGTAGATATTCATCCAGCCAGCCGTGGGCGATGCCGGCGAGTTCGACCATGTGTTGAAATAGGCGTCTTCGACCGGCGTTAAGGTGTAGGAAGTGTCGCTCGGACCGTCCAGGGTGAACACGTTGGGCAGCTTGAGGCGCGAGGATACCCCAGACAGGTTGAACGACGGAGGAATCTGGTCGCCGCTGCTAAAGAAGCCCACCTGGCCGTAGAGCGGCTTGTCCACATGCGAGGCGTGGGCCTCCATGCCAAGAACGAGGTAGCCATTGGCCGCCGGATCGCAATTGTTGTCCGTCTTAAACTGCAACGACAGCGTCTTGAAATCAGCCAGCCAATAGGTCATGACCTTGTAGCCGTCTCCCTGGGGCAAGTCACTCGACAGCGGAGCGCCCAGACACGAGAAAAGCATATTGTCGAAGCCTTGGATAAATCCGGCCGGGGATGGCAGATTGATGGCACCGTCCGTCACCGATTCCTTGTTCTGGCTGTCCAGATAAGACAACCCGTAGCTGGTAAAGGTAAAAGCATAGCCCCAGAGTGTCAGGTTCGCCGGGAAGGTTCCGGGGACCGCCTCATGAATGCCGGTGACCCCCGCGTAGCGGACGTAATACTTCGAGCGATTATCCAGCTTCCAGGCTATGCCGGTTTTACCGGCGATCGTGCTGACCGCGCCGTGGAGGTTGTCGGTCACGGCCCGGAAATTGAGGCCCGCATAATCGGCGAGACCCGCACTGTAGCCCGTGGAAAGCGGACGCTCGATCACAGCCGGATTTGACGCCAGGAAGCCAGAGTAAAGAATAGTCGTCGGCCGCTGCTCGGCTGCCAGCGTGTTTTGATCGCCCCGAATAAAGATGCCCGGCATGTGGAAGGCCGCATCCGTGAACTGTCTGGCGGTCTGCGCGAAATTGGCTACGCTGCTGATGTAGCCCCACTTGAGATCAAAGGCGGCCAGGGTTCCCAGCGCCACAAGGCCGCCATCCCGCGTGAATGTGAACCGGTTGTTGGTGATGGTAATGCTCGGAGTAACAGTGCCAGACCCGCCGCCGCCGCAGTCGGGGCAATCCCGCTTAAAAGCCACTCCCACATGGGTCGCCCCGCCCAGGTAACTGGAGCTGAGCGGAATCAGGTCATCCTGAACTTTCAGCAGGCCGATGTCGCCCCATTGCACCGCAATGTCATAAGGGAAATGTGCGCGGAAGGCACCGGAAGTGAAAGAGAACTGGGTGGTCAGCAGCGCGTTCGAGCCAGAGTCGGGACGCACCGTGGGCGACAACGAGACGCCGTTCAGCGCCAGCCAATACTTATCATTGGATCGTTTGTCACCCATGTTGGGCGGGTCCACCAGCAGGTTGGAGACGGATTGCAAGCTGGTGTAGTTCGCGCCGCTGACGAAGATGGCTCCGGAACCGGTGGAGGGGATGTCAAATTGCCCGCTGCTGAACCGCCAGGAAATACGGTCGCTGACCAGCCAGGCCGGCTTGGTATCTTCCGCCGCATAGATGGTGGAGCCGGGGATGTAGGTCAAGTTGATGGTGGGCGCCAGGGAGGCACTCAAGCTCGTGGTTCCGAAGGGAACATAAGGGGTGAGCACCTGACTGTTAATGTCGTTGGTGCGGTAACCCAAACCGGCCGGGAGTGTGGCAGTGATCGTGCCGCTGGCGCCAGCAGACGAAAGAGAGACCAAACCGCGCTGGTAAATAACCTTCGCCAGGCTGTCAACATCAGGGGAAGGCGCGCTCAGCGTAACCCAGCCGCCAGTGACATGCGCGTCCCCGGCAGAATCCAGGCTCACACTCAGGGGGCCGCCGCCGACGTAGGTATGATCGGATTTGAGCGACACATAGCCCCCTGCCCCGTTGATCGCCGTTGGAATCAAGCCTGCGAGAGGGGGATTGGCCGGCGGGACGGGGGAACCCAAGTCGGTCAGGATGGTGCCGATGCTGCCGAACAATAGTCGCCCGTTGAAGTGCAGCAGTTCGTTGGTGGTTGTCCCCTGGGTGTTCGCTGTCAGCACTTGGCCCGTGGCGGGATTGTTGGTGTGCGACAGAGTAACGGTAAGGTAGTAGGTCTTGGTGACCGAATCGAGCTGGCCTGCGGGCTGGATATCGAGCGTATGCGAACCAGCCACCAGGGCAGGATAATTAACCGTATGAAAGTAGGGAAAGATGTATAGAACAGGCACGTAGTTGGTGACCGCGTCGTAGAAAGTCTGGCTGCTGCTGACCAGCGGCACGTTATTGCCTGTGGAATCGCGCAGCGTGTAGTTGAAAACTACGGGGATGTTGGTGGCCGCGGTAGGCCGCAGCCAATCATCCCAGCGGCGGATTTCGTAACCGGCGTCCACCTGGAACGTGTTCTGGCCGGAAATGCTTTGCACCGCGTAAGTGCGCGACCAGTGGGCGTTTGTGAAGTTCAACAGCGCGTTATAGGCAGTGTCACTGCTGACCGTATTGGTGAAGTGATAATAGGTCGCCGGGGCAGTCGTGAGGGTCTGAGCCAGCACGCCGTTGGTCAACATGCGGCACTCCAGATAATACTGGCTAAACTGGCTCATCCGGGCGGCGGGCCGGATATAGGCGGTATCGGTAACGGTAAAGTTCGTCCCCGCCGCCAGCGATAGCCTGTTCGTGATAGTGTAGGTGTACCCGGCGTTGGTGGCGGCGTTGCCGAGATTGTAGATAGGGTGGGCCAAACCGGTGATAGAGTCGATAAGACGGAAGCTGAGCACATTGGTGTAGGCGGTGCTGACGCCGGTAAAGTTTTCAACCTTGAACACGGCCTGCGCCTGAAGGTTGCTGCGCCCATAGGTGGTGTCGGAATCCAGCACGTAGCCCGAATAGTTGGGGCTTTGCAGCGTTTGCAGCGCAGCCACAAAGGGTTGGTTGGCGCCATCTACGAGAATGTCGTCCAGGTAAGCCCCCTCGTAGAAGATGCTAATGTCCGAGAAGAAATCAAACTTGAGTGTGTGCGTGCCGCCGACGTAGGCGTTCAAGGGTAGTGTCACCAGCGTCCAATCCGCCGTTGGAACGGTAGCGTACCAGAGCAGGTTGGTGTCCATAAAGACGCGCACCCGGTCGTAATTGGTCTCGATGGATGGGATATTGACCCAAAAACTGAGGTTGGCGCCCGTATAACCGGCAAGGTTAACGGACCGACTCATGAAGGCGGTCATGTTATTGGTGTAAATCGGGTTGGCGGTTGTCCCACCATGGCCGAAGCCGGCGCAGTAGCCCTTCCAGTTTCCGGTATGAGCGGTCACCGTGCCGTCCGTACTAAAGACATCATCCCAATAAACGCTGGGCATCGTGGTATCTCCGACGGTCCAACTAGCCCCCGGGAAAGCGCCCTCGAAGCCTTCCGACAGAACCGTCGTCTGGGCCAGCGCCGGCGAGAATGGAATTAGCGACAGGCTCGCGGCTGCCAGCAGGAACAGCAGCCGGGCAGAAACCCTGCCGGGAAAGGAAATTCGGGAACAATGGAAAACAACGCCCGCAGGGAGGAAAGAGTTTTTCATGGCATCAACACGGTTCACCATCGTTCAACTTCATAGCGTTCAGCTTCATAATCTGGCACTCGCATCAAAAGCGGTTAGCGGCGACTCTAATCAAGGCATCTACTACGGTGCATAAATTATTGAATCATCAAGCTATGTCAACCAATGGTTTCCAATAATTATACCGCCTCCGTTTAGCCCAGCTAAGCTGTTTTCCAGCCAGCGGATTTGCTAATGTGCCGCTGCACAGGTCGAAGCGTGGGCCAGACCTCCGGTCTGACGGTTAGCCGGGCCTCTGGCCCGGAGTTTCCCCCTCCTCAGGGCCACGGAGTCGGAGACTCCGCGAACCGTCAGACCGGAGGTCTGCCCCACACCTAACCAGTTACCCCGCTAGCGAGCCAGTTCCGGAACAACCCGTGCCCGAGCCGGCTAAAGCTGCCGGGCGCATCTGGACGCCGCCACCGTCCTTACTCCTCCGCCGACCGCACCCGGATACCCTTCGCTTCGACCGTTAGTTGACCGCCGGACTCGCTCACCACCAGCGTCTTCATGCCGGGACGCAGACCGGCAATGTGTTCGTGTCCCGCACTGCCGAGGGTCAGGAGAGCGGTGGACAGCGCATCAGTCTCTGTGGCCGAAGGCAGCACCACGGCGGCCAGCACTGTGCCTGTTACCGGCTCGCCGGTGCGCGGGTCGATGACGTGGCTAAACGCCCTGCCCCCGACCCGAAAGGAATGTTCCTGCACGCTGGAGACCGACATGGCCTCATCGTGGAGCTGGACGG
>Ga0118677_10006563_pt1 | contig 19609 bp, 18 predicted proteins | sample AliMusrvi5mmetaG_FD_86154 | JGI IMG/M metagenome (GOLD analysis project Ga0118677, IMG submission 86154)
ATATTGTAATGAACAACAATAATAAAAAGTATTTTCCTTTATTAAAAATCATATGTGTTATTTTAGAAAAGCTCTCTGCTGCCACACAAATTTCATCCAGTGGCAAAATTAATAATTATTTTCTCATTATCAACGCGCGGTTAGAAACCGCGAAACCCGACAAAAACAAACAGAGGATATTCCCGCGGGAATATCCTCTGTTGCATTGTATCAATTGCCGTTACTCCGGTTTTGGAGGTGGTGGCAGAACTTGTTTTTTTGCGGGCGGTGAGTTGTTGGCTCAGGGTAGTTTTCAGGGCTTCGATACTGTTCCCACGTTTCTATATCATTCATTATCGCATCCGCTCCAACCTTGTCGCATCCAGCCTGAGGAAGGTAAACAGCAAAATAGTAAAGCCCCAAAGCGAAGACCCTCCATAACTAAAAAACGGTAGCGGAATGCCGATAACGGGCATAATTCCAAGCACCATGCCCACATTTACCATCAGGTGGAAGAAGAAAATACTCGCCACGCAATACCCGTATACACGGGTGAAAGCATCCCGCGCTCGTTCGGCCATGCGGATAAGTCGTGCCAGCAAAAGCCAGTAGACAAGTAATACCAACGTGGAACCCCAGAAGCCGTGCTCCTCGCCCACCGTGCAAAAAATAAAGTCAGTGTCCTGCTCCGGCACGTATTTTAGTTTGGTCTGTGTGCCGTTCAGAAAACCTTTTCCGAAAAACCCGCCCGAGCCAATGGCAATTTTAGACTGATTTACATTATAACCCGCTCCCAAGGGTGCATCTTCCATATTGAGCAGCACTTTAATACGAACCTGCTGATGTGGTTCGAGTACTTTTTCAAAAAGATAATCGGCCGAAAAACAAAATAACACTGACCCAACAGAGAAAAACACCAAAAACATGTATTTTTTGTAACGGTAAAAAACTTCAATAACCGCCCAGTAAATACACGAAGCCACCACCGTAAGAATGGCTACATAATTATAGTTCAGGTAAAACCATATATTGAGTACATACGAAGCGATGGCAATAACAACAACTCCCAACAGCAAAATAAGTGCTTCCTTCTGATTTCGGCAGAAGAAAATAGCATAGCCAACCTGCACCAGTAAAATCATAAGCATTCCAAGAATCATCCCGAGCGTTCCGTGATCAACCTGAATGGGGACAATACTGAGTTTGACAATGGTAACAAAGAGTATAACTGTGAAAGAGCCTACCAGAAGCACAATTCCATTCATTCCTTCGCGATAAAGCACGAGCAAAAAAGCTGCATAAACGAGTGCCGTTCCGGTTTCGTTTTGAAGCACAATCAGTATAAACGGTATGAAAATAATAATTCCCAACGGAACTAAATCGCGCCAGTTTTTGAGTTTATAATTGTAGGCACTCATGTATTTCGAAAGTGCCAGCGCAGTGGCCATTTTGGCTAATTCGGCCGGTTGAAAACTAACTGGTCCAATTACCAGCCACGAGCGTGAGCCCTTGATGTCGTGAGCCACAAAAATGGTGACTATAAGCAATAAAATGGCCGAAACGTAAATAAACCAGGCAAAAATATTGTACAAACGGGCATCGATAAGCAGCAGAATACCGGCAATTGAAAATCCGGTAAGAATCCATATAAACTGCTTTCCGGCACGTTGGCTGAAATCGAAAATACTGGCCTGATCGAAGTTGTAACTGGCACCATAGATACTGATCCAGCCCATAAAAACCAACACAACGTAATAAAATACGGTTGTCCAGTCTAATGCATATTTTATACTAACGTTTTTGGACATTTGAATTGGTGACAATGTTTGAAATTCGGTCTTCTTCGTCGGGTTTTGATACTTTGCCTTTTATATACTGTTCAACCATCAGGCTGAAGATAGGTGCAGCATACGTTGCACCAAATCCTGCATTTTCGATGACTACTGCAATGGCAATTTTTGGATTTTCGCGTGGTGCAAAGCCCACCAGGATGGCGTGGTCTTTTCCGTGACTATTCTGCACAGTTCCGGTTTTTCCGCACATGCTAATGTCAGCAACTTTGCTGGCACGGGCTGTTCCGAATTCAAAAACCCGCCACAATCCTTCGTTTACAATCGGGAAATACTTCTTGTCAACCTTTACTTCATGTCTTTTCTTGAGCATGGAGTCACACTTGTTGAGATGCGGTGTGATATAGTATCCCTGATTGGCAATCACCGCCATCACATTGGCCAATTGAAGTGGAGTTACCAGCACTTCTCCCTGCCCAATCCCCAGTGATCGAATGGTTATGGCGCGCCAGCCACTTACACTTTTATATTCTTTATTGTAAAACTTTTCGCTCGGAATAAATCCTCTCGATTGTTCGTAAACATCACTTTCAGTAAATTTTGCACCTAAACCGAAACTCTTAATCCTATCCGACCATTCCTGAAAATTTTTACGGAAAATTGCATTTTTGTCGCCATAGCCATCTTTCTCCACAGTTACTCGGAAAGCATTCCAAAAATAGGGATTACAGCTTTGCTCAATGGCACTCAGCAAACTTACCGGCGAACCGTGATGGTGGGTACATTTCACGGGTGACGATTCTGGCCCGCTACAACCAAACATGGTACTCTCGTTGATACCGCCCATTTGCTGGCAAACCAATGCCTGAACAGGTTTAAACGAGGAACCAGGAGAATATAGCGCCTGAGTAGCCCGATTCATCAGCGGTTTGGTAGGGTCATCGAGTAACTGTTTGTAATTTTTCGACCGCTGACGACCGGATAACAAGGTAGGATTGAAGGATGGATTGGAAACCATTGCCAGAATTTCACCTGTTGCAGGTTCGATGGCTACAACACTTCCGATTTTCCCTTTTAATAGCTTTTCTGCCAGCATCTGAAGCTTGGCATCGAGCGTCAATGTCATATTCTGACCGGCTTTCGGAGCAATATCTTCTTTGCCGTTTTCATACTTTCCTTTGATACGGCCTTTCGCATCGCGCAACAGAATTTCAACTCCTTTTTCGCCCCTCAATGTTTCTTCGTAAGTATACTCCAGTCCGTCTCTGCCAGCATAATCACCCGAATTATAATAATCATCAGCCTCAATTTTGGCACGCGAAACTTCGCCAATACTTCCCAATACGTGAGCAGCAGAAGGAAAAGGATATTCACGCAAGGTACGGTTCTGAATATAAAAACCGGGGTATTTATACATTGATTGCTGAATGGTGGCAATATCCTCAATATTCAGCTGAGTCATGAAAAGTTGTGGAGTATAGGAAGAGTATCCGGGGTTTTTATGCTTATCTTTTATATCAGCAAGACGGTTAATTAAATAGCTTTTGTCAATACTTAGAGCTTTGCAGAACGAAACGGTGTCCAACTCATGAATTTCGCGCATGATAAGTGCAATGTCGTAGGCTGGCTTATTATAAACCATCAGGGTATGATTGCGGTCGTAAATCAAGCCCCGTGGCGGGAACAAAGTTTTCTTTAAAAATGCATTACTGTCGGCACCATTCTTGTATTTTGAATCAATAATCTGTATTGTAAATAGTCTCAACACATACAAAACAATGACAGCAGTCATGATTCCCAGGATCACGTACCTTCTGCTCTGTAGTACATCGTTAATCATAACCTATTTTTTATTAAGCGATTGGACTCCCAAAATCAACAAAATGGTTACAGCCGAACTGAGAATAATCTTGGCAAGTAATAACCAGAAATGAGAAAATGAAAAGGCTTCGAGGAAGAATAATGTAACATGGTGAATTAAAACAATAAACACAACATATTTTACATAAGTCCCAACGCTGAAGGTATAATAGGAAGGTGTCGGATTGTTTCCTTCGTCAATTGTTATAAACAAATTGATAATACTGTTTCGGAAAAATGCTACCATCACTGTAGCAAAGGCATGCATTCCGGGTGTGTTTGAAAAAATATCAATTGTCAATCCGAGTACAAAAGCCAACAATAAAGCAGCCCAGCGTGGCATTCTGACTGGTAACGAAAGAATAAACAAGATATAAATATAGGGATTAATGAAGCCCAAAAACTGAATATTATTCAACACCAATACCTGAACAAGTACGAGTATGATAAAGCGGAGTATGTTTTGAAGAGCTACAGGCATTTTATTTAGTTCATAGTTGTCAGTTGATAGTTGTCAGTTTTTTTGTTGAAACGGTTTTCGCTATCAACTGTCAACTATCAACTGTATTTATTGTTCTTCCGATTTCTTTTCGAGACTTCGTTGTTCGTTATAATTCAGGTAATCTATCACTTTGACATGCGAAAGTGTGCGGAAATTAACTGCCAGTTTTACCTTTATTTTATAATAAGGATCACTTTCTTTTATTTTAAATTCCTCAATAATTCCAACCGGAATTCCTTCGGGGAATGTACTGGTCAGTCCACTGGTTATCAGCGTATCGCCATACGAAAATTCGACGTGACGGGCAATATCCGTCAGGTTGGCATAGCGATAGTCTTCGCCGCTCCACATCAAGCCGCCACTGTAATTATTTCGTTTAAACTTACAACTGATTTCAATTTTAGGATTCAGAATCGGAATTACCACTGAGAAACGTCGGGACACATTTTTGATAATGCCAACCACACCTTCATCGCTCACAACGCCCATATCCGATTTAATTCCATCAATAGACCCTTTATTCAAGGTAATGTAATTTTGAAGTTTATTGGTAGTACAGCTAATCACTTTAGCCGAAATGAACTGATATTCCATTTCTGGTGGAATCCGAAAATGTACCGAATCCTTGGTTTCAGGTTTTAGAGTCGTTAGTTGATTTTGCAACTTGATTACCTGATTCTTGAGTGCTGTATTTTCTTCCGAAAGATTATCGTTGGCAGCACGGAGTTTGAAAAATTCCACCACACCGTTGCTCCATTCGTACATACCGGAAACAACTGAATTGCTGGAAGATAAATAAATGCTTTTCTGATATCCCTGGTTTTGAACAATCATGGCGAGTGATACTATTTCCAGAAACAGAAATAAAATCACAACACTGTACTGAATCAAAAAATTAAAGAGATTCTTCATAAATCGGGAAAATTCCGTAGAAAAGTAAAAAATGAGCAAAAAAATTTTCGATAAATACCGTTTTTACACTGCATTTATCGAAAATTCTGGTTTGTTTATCGAATCATGAACGAGAATTTGTCCACGTTTTTCAACGCAATTCCAGTTCCACGGGCTACTGCACGTAATGGATCGTCGGCAATGTGGAACTGAATGTTCAACTTGTCAGTCAAACGTTTATCCAATCCGCGAAGCAACGCTCCACCACCGGCCAAATAAATACCTTTCTGTACAATATCCGAATATAATTCAGGAGGAGTTTGTTCCAATGCACTCAGAATAGCTGCTTCAATTTTCGAAATAGATTTTTCGAGACAGTGAGCAATTTCCTGATACGAAACCGGTACCTGCATTGGCAATGCGGTCATACGGTTTGGTCCATGAACGATATAATCTTCGGGAGCATCTTCCAGGTCAGTCAATGCTGCACCAACATTTATTTTGATTAATTCAGCCGTGCGTTCGCCAACTTTGATATTGTGCATACGTCCCATATACTCAACAATATCCAACGTCAGGTCATCACCCGCAATACGGATAGATTTGTTAGAAACAATCCCACCAAGCGAAATTACGGCAATTTCGGTAGTTCCACCACCTATATCAACAATCATACATCCGTTGGGAGCTTCCACATCGATACCAATACCGATTGCTGCAGCCATTGGTTCGTAAATCATGTACACTTCACGTCCACCGGCATGTTCCGACGAGTCGCGTACCGCACGAATTTCAACTTCGGTACTACCTGAAGGAATACAAACCACCATTTTCAGTGTTGGTGAAAACAAATGATTTTTGGTTGGAATCATTTTAATCATACCACGAATCATTAATTCGGCAGCATAAAAGTCGGCAATAACTCCATCTCGCAACGGACGTACTGTGCGGATTCCTTCGTTTTCTTTTCCCTGCATCTGACGAGCTTTTTCGCCAATAGCAATTAATTTGTCGGTACGTCTGTCCAATGCTACTACCGACGGCTCATCCACTACAATTTTATCATTATGAATGATAATCGTATTTGCAGTACCTAAGTCAATAGCAATTTCTTGTGTAAATGAAAATAGTCCCATTTTCTTAATTTATTTCAGGTTGTTTTATTATTGGTTTATCGTTAGAGACGCATAATTATGCGTCTCTACGTGAAAATATATTAATGTTTAAAATGTCTGAATCCGGTCGTTACCATCGCCACGCCGTTTTGATTGCAGGATTCAATAGAAAGTTTATCGTTAATTGAACCTCCGGGCTGTATAACCGCTGTAATTCCGGCTTCTGCTGCAATTTGTACGCAATCCGGGAATGGGAAAAATGCATCCGAAGCCATTACAGCACCTTTCAAATCAAAATTGAAAGTTCTTGCTTTATCTATTGCCTGATTCAGGGCATCCACACGTGAAGTTTGACCTACACCACTTGCACACATTTGCTTGTTTTTTGCAAACACAATAGCATTTGATTTGGTGTGCTTCACAATTTTATTGGCAAACAGCAAATCTTCAATTTCCTCTGTAGTCGGTGCTTTTTCAGTCACAACAGTCAGTTCGTCAGCCGATTCGGTATGCGTATCTTTATCCTGCACCAACACACCATTCAGCAACGAACGGAATTGTTGGGTTTTATAGTTGGAATCTTTGATAATCAAAATGATGCGATTTTTCTTTTGGCTCAAAATTTCAATTGCTTCCAAATCATAATCGGGAGCAATTACCACTTCGAAGAATATTTTATGCATTTCTTCAGCTGTAGCTTTATCGATTACCGCATTGGTAATCAGCACTCCACCAAAAGCCGAAACCGGATCACCGGCCAAAGCAGCATTCCATGCATCTACCAATACCGGACGCGAAGCAATTCCGCAGGCATTGTTGTGTTTCAGAATTGCAAAAGTTATATCGTCAAAATCATTAATCAGATTTACTGCCGCATCAATGTCAAGCAGGTTGTTGTACGAAATTTCTTTTCCTTGAAGTTGCTCAAATATATCTTCAAACTTGCCAAAGAAAATACCCTGCTGGTGAGGATTTTCTCCGTAACGAAGAGGTTTTGCATCATTTTCGCTCATGCGGAAACCGCTTTTTTCTTCGCCATCAAAATAGTTGAAAATAGCCGAATCGTAATGCGAAGAAACAGCAAAAGCTTCTTTTGCAAACCAGCGACGTTCTTCCAACGTGGTATTTGCACCATTTGCCGAAATCATTTCCAGCAATGGTTCATATTGAGCTTGTGAAGCAACAATCACTACATCGTTATAATTTTTGGCAGCTGCACGAATCAGCGAAATACCGCCTATATCAATTTTTTCAATTGTGGTCGGTTCATCAGCACCCGCAGCCACAGTGGCTTCAAACGGATATAAATCAACTATTACCAAATCAATTTCAGGAATTTCGTATTCTTCAATCTGGGCTTGATCTTGCGCTAAATCGCGACGATTGAGTATCCCACCAAACACTTTCGGATGTAATGTTTTAACTCTTCCACCCAGAATTGATGGGTAACCGGTTAAATCTTCAACAGCCAGACATGGAATATTCAGCGATTCGATAAAAGATTGTGTACCTCCGGTGGAGATAAATTCCACTCCTTCGGCATGAAGATTTACAATAATTTCATCAAGCTTATCTTTGTGATAAACAGACACTAACGCTCTTTTAATTTGCTTTTTTTCCATATTCAGTTTTTTCATTTTGTTATGGGATGCAAAAGTACAAAAAAACTCTCGGTTTATCAACACAAAAAATGATTGATTTTCAGGCTCAATCATTTTTATTAGCTTGATACAGAAATGCTATACTTTTGACTAATAGAGCCATAATGTTAGAATTTACTCTTTTTGTACTTTTAGCTTTTCTTCTTTAGCATATTTTCATCAAGGCGAAACAGTATCATTCTCTTTATCAATTCAATGGGTAAGGGTTGGTTCAATGGAAACTGAACAGTTCCTTTTAAGGTCTTGTAGTCGGAAAGTTCTGATTTGAAGTGTTCAACAGTTCTCACTCCCGGATAAAATCCAATGTGTTTGGCATATCCTGCAAAGTACAGAAAAACACCGTTTAGCGTGAAAGCCGGCATTTGATAGCTGACTTTCTCTTTGGCTTCAGGAGCCAATTCACTAATCAAATTTCTAAGTTCGGTCAGTTTTGCCCGAGCTGGTTCGGGAAATGAGCTAATATATTCCTCTATAGATGAATAAGTAGATTTATCCATAAATTTTAAATTATTCAATTGCCTCTTTCACTATTTTAAATGCCTTTTCCAGTTTCAGCATTTCTTCAGCCATGAATTTGTAAAATTCCATCCACTGAATGCGGCGATGCAGGTCGATTCCGGTTTTTTGGGTATAAATGCGGCACACTTCGTTACCTGTTTCGCGAACGTAGGCAAAATTCCATATCAATCCATCAGGAAAATCCTTTTCCATCAGCGCTTTATAGTTTTCGAACTGCTCATATTTTTCAAGTCGGGACTTTTCGTCGTGGTGGTTTATTTCCAGAATCACGAAAGCACCTTCGCGCGTGGCATCAAACTTCATTTCCACGCCTTTCATTTTGGTATTGTATAGCAGGAACTTGCTTTTACGGCGTTTCAAAGCCGGAATATGGCTACAATAAATGCCAAATCCTTCCCAGAATTCTTTCTTCAGTTCTTTCAGTTCTTCTTTACTATACATGTGCTACAACGATAAATCTCATTCAACTAATTTCTTACTTCACAATTCGATACAAATTTCCGGGCAGACATTTCACGATTCCTTTAAATTCCATTTCGAGCAGCATGGAGGAAATTTTACTAATCGGTTTTTCTAACTGAATGGCTAATTCATTGAGCTGAATACCTTCGGGATTTTGGCGTAAAATGCTGACTATATTCTGTTCTTGGTCTGATAAATCGAGAAAAAGTGTTGTTTGAACATTGGATGCTGTATCTGAATTTTGTTTTTCCCAATTCATAAACCGTAAAATATCATCAGCCGATTCAATCAATGAAGCTTTATTATTCTTAATTAATGCATTACATCCAGCCGACCATTCATCATCCACACGTCCAGGAAAAGCAAACACATCGCGGTTATAGTCATTTGCCAGTTCGGCAGTAATCAATGCACCGCCCCGTGCTGCCGATTCTACAACCACTGTGGCGTCGCATAATCCGGCAATAATGCGGTTGCGCTGCACAAAATTTTGTCGGTCAGGATTCGTTCCACTGAGGTATTCGGTGAGTAAAGTACCTTCCTGAAGCATTTTCACGGCTGTTGGTCGGTGAGCAGCCGGGTAAATCCGATCCAAACCATGACCAATCACACCGATAGTTGGTAATCCGGCATCAAGCGCCGCTTTGTGAGCGCAAATATCTACTCCGTAAGCCAGTCCGCTGACAATAATAGTATTAGGTTGTGATGAAGCTAAATCAAAAATCAGTTTTTTACAATTTTCTTTACCCGTTTCGGTAGCATTGCGCGTACCTACAATGCCAACAAATTTCGCATTATTCAAATCGCAATTTCCTTTGGTATAGAGCATTATGGGCGAATCAGGACATTCTTTCAGTCGGTACGGATAATCCCGGTCAGTAAAATAAAGCGTTTGGATTTTGTTTTTCAGGATAAATTCAATTTCCTGTTCAGCGCGTGCCAAAACTTGTTGTGAAACTATTTCGGTGGAAAGAACTTCGCCGATTCCCGGAATTTTGGCCAGATTTTTTTGTTTTTCTTTGAAAACACCTTCAACAGAACCAACGTATGCTATCAGGTTTTTGGCCAAATTACAACCAATACCTTTAATCAGCGTGATGCCGATTTTGTATTTCAGGTTTTCGTCGACCATTTTAATCTTTTCTGCGAACAAAAATCTTGTTGATAAACACTTCGAAAACGTGCATGAACACCCAGGCTGAGAGAATTCCGATTACGTTAGCCGACATATCGAACCAACTTCCTCCACGACCAAAATACATCGGTTGGAGTATTTCAACAGAGCCACCCAATAAAGCAGGAAAAACCATGCAGAGCAAATATCCAATAAGAGATTTTGTTTTGTTTTGTTTGTTGGCTAACCGAAAATCAAAAATCAATATGCAGCATAAACCTGCATACATAAGAAAATGAACCAGTTTGTCTTCATTTTCAAAACTTGGAATGTCATTAAAAGTTGAGGGAGGAGCAAACGAAAGATATAAAATGCAACAAACTACTGCAATCGATTTCCAGTAATTCAGAAAAAACTTTTTCATGTTGATAAATGTTCGTAAAATGAAAATAATTATCTTTGCAAAGATAAAATTTTACAGCTACAATTTAAAGTTACATGAAATAAAATTTCAGAAAAAATGAAAAAATTAATTCCATTTGTTCTATCTGCCTTATTATTAACGGCTTGTTCAACCGTTTTACTAACCGGAAGAAAGCAACTCTCGTTGGTATCCGACACTGAAGTACTGACTTCAAGTTTTCAGAGTTACAAACAGTTTATCGATTCGGTTCCTGCTTCAAAAGACAAAGCAAATACAGCTTTAGTGAAAAAAGTTGGCCAAAAGATGGCTTCTGTTGTTGAAAATTATCTGAAATCAAACGGTTTGGATGCAGATGTTGCTAATTATGCTTGGGAATTTAATTTGGTAAAAGATACCACCATGAATGCTTTTTGCATGCCAGGTGGAAAAGTAGTGGTTTTTGAAGGGATTTTGCCTGTAACTCAAAATGAAGTTGGACTGGCAGTCGTACTTGGTCACGAGATTGCACACGCAGTTGCCAAGCATAGTAACGAACGCATGAGTCAGCAAATGGTGGTTCAATATGGAGCAATTCTGACAGACGGCTTGTTGTCGAAAAAAACAGAAGCCACACGCAATACAGTAAATATGCTCTATGGACTTGGAGCTCAGTATGGATTTATGCTGCCTTATTCGCGTAAACATGAATTGGAAGCTGATCAACTCGGATTAATTTTTCTGGCAATGGCAGGTTATGACCCCAACGAAGCAATTACTTTTTGGCAACGAATGGCAGCCAGCTCAAAAGGTGCTCCCATTGAATTTATGAGTACTCACCCCTCAGACGAAAACCGAATTGCAAAGTTGAAAGAACAACTTCCTGAAGCGTTGAAGTATTATAAAAACACCCCTAACCCCTAAAGGGGAATTGAAGTAGCTTTATGTGTATTGACCAAAGAAAAACCTTCATTCAAACAGAATGAAGGTTTTTCTTTATTCCCCTTTAGGGGTTAGGGGTGTTTTTATAATTTCTCCCCGTAGGCCAAATCGCCTGCATCGCCCAATCCAGGAATGATATACGAATGTTCGTTCAGTTCCGGATCAATGGCTGCCGCCCAAACTGTGGTTTTTGTTCCTGGAAAGTGACTGGCAATGTAATCGATGGCCACCTGACTTGAAATAACGGTAGCAATATGAATATGAGCCGGTTTACCTTTGGTAAGTAATGCACCATAAGCTAACTCCATAGAACCGCCAGTAGCTAACATTGGATCTGTAATAATCAGCGTTTTACCTTCAAGGTTAGGTGATGCAATGTATTCGATAAAAATATCGAATTTCAGTGCATCCTTATATTTTCGATAAGCTGAAACAAAAGCATTTTCTGCACCATCGAAATAATTCAGAAAACCCGTATGAAAAGGTAATCCGGCACGAAGAATCGTTGCAATTACTATTTTTTCATCAATCACTTCGGTCGGAGCCATACCAAGAGGCGTTTTTACTTCTTCGGCTTTATAACGCATGGTTTTGCTGATTTCATACGCCATAATTTCGCCGATGCGCTCCATATTCCGGCGGAAACGCATTGAATCTTTCTGAATTTTTACCGAGCGGATTTCTTTCAGGTAATGTTTGAGAACGGAATTATTTTCCGATAAGTTTATGATTTTCATTGCTTTATTGTTTTTCGTTATCTTTTGACCGAATCTCAATCCGGCGGATTTTTCCACTTATTGTTTTTGGAAGTGTATCCACAAATTCAATAATACGGGGATATTTGTACGGTGCTGTAACTGATTTCACGTGTTCCTGAATTTCCTTTGCCAATTCATCTTCGGCTTTGTCTTTATACTCTTTTGCCAGAATAATAGTCGCTTTCACCACCTGTCCGCGAATTTCGTCGGGCACACCGGTAATGGCACATTCCACCACAGCTGGATGGGTCATCAAGGCACTTTCCACTTCGAATGGTCCGATTCGGTAGCCTGAACTCTTTATCACATCGTCGTTTCGGCCAACAAACCAGAAATAACCATCTTCATCGCGCCAGGCTACATCGCCGGTATAGTAAATATTGTCGTGCCAGGCGTTGTAGGTTAGTTCCGAATTTCGGTAATAACCTTTAAACAAGCCTTCGGGATAACGTTTATCGGTACGGATTACAATTTCGCCCTGCTCACCCACTTCGGCCACACGACCTTCGGGAGTCAGCAAATCAATGTCGTAATGCGGATTTGGAAGTCCCATCGAACCTGGTTTTGGCTCAGTCCAGGGCGAAGTCAGAATGGATAGCGTCGTTTCGCTCTGTCCATAGCCTTCTTTCAGTTTTACTCCGGTGAGTTTAAGAAATTGCTCATACACAGCCGGATTCAGCGCCTCACCTGCAATAGTGCAATATTCCAGCGACGATAAATCGTATTTTGACACATCTTCACGGATAAGAAATCTAAAAATAGTCGGGGGCGCACAAAGCGAGGTAATGCGGTATTTCTGAATCATTTCCAACATGGCGGCAGGTGTGAATTTGTCGTGATCATACACAAAAACACATGCTCCAACAATCCACTGACCGTACAATTTTCCCCAAACCGCCTTCAGCCAACCGGTATCGGCAATCGTCAGGTGAATGCTTTCTTCGTGGAGATTGTGCCAATATTTAGCCGTAACAATGTGTGCCAGGGGATATACATGGTCGAGCGTCACCATTTTCGGATTGCCGGTAGTTCCTGAAGTGAAGCTGATAATCATCAAATCGTCGTTTTTGTTGGCATTTTCCACCTTGCTAAACGGTGCTGCGTTTTCAATGCCCTGATGAAAATCGAGCCAGCCTTCGGGAACAATCGGGCCTACCGAAATAAGCGTTTTCACGGTTGGTGATTCGGGCATGGATTCTGTAATATGAGTGAGAATTGGTTCTTCGCCTACGGCCACAATGGCCTTAATATCAGCAGTATTATTGCGGTATACAAGGTCTTTCTTGGTCAGCAAATGAGTAGCCGGAATGATGATTGCTCCTATTTTGTGGAGTGCAATTATCGTAAACCAAAACTCATATCGGCGTTTGAGAATAGCCATCACAATATCGCCTTTTTTGATACCCAGACTTTGAAAATAGGATGCGGTCTGGTCGCTGTATTTTTTTATTTCGGCAAACGTAAATTCGCGACATTCACCTTTGTCATTGGTCCAGAGTAAAGCGCGTTTATTGGGTTCTTTGGCTGCCCATTCATCTACAATGTCGTAAGCAAAATTGAAATTCTCAGGAACTAAAAGTTTGTAGTTGGCTTTGAAATCCTCAAAGTCAGTAAATTGAGTTTGTTTTAGATATTTTTCTAACATAGATATATAAATTTAGCACAAAGACACGGAGGTCTCTAAGTTTCACCGAACAAATTTTTAGTGTGCAGTGTGTACCTGGTGACTTAGTGGTTATTCCTAAATAATTACTGCCAAAAACTTTACTTTCTTTCCACCTAATGCTTTCATTCCGTGTGGTTTGGTGGCATCGAAATAAATGCTGTCACCCTCATTGAGCGTAATATCATTTCCGGCAAGTTGAAGCTGCATAGTTCCTTCCAGAATGAGATTAAATTCCTGTCCTGTGTGAGAATTCAAATGGATTGCTTTGTCGGAAGGTTCTACGGTAACCTCATAAGGTTCAGCTTTGGCATTGCGGAAACCATGTGCCAGGGACTGATATTTGTAGGCTTTGGTGCGCTCAATGCTGGCACCGGTTCCTTTTCGGGTAACAAAATACGCCAGCGAATGAGGGTCTGTTCCCGAAAAAAGGGCTGAAGTTTCTACACCAAATGTCTGCGCCACCTGACAAATAAAACTCATGGGAATATCGTTTGCTCCCGATTCATAACGGGCATAATCCGTTTCAGGAATGCCACATTTCTCTGCTGCCTGCGCAATGGTCAGGTCAAGCGCGTCGCGAAGTCCGCGCAGCCGTTCGGCAATTTGTTTGATCTGTGTGTTCATGGGATTTGTCTTTTATCCAATAATTTGTGATTTTTATTTCAAATGCGAAGCTTTCAATCCCTTTATCACCGCATTGCTGAAGCCATTGGCCTCCATTTCATTAAGTCCTTTGATGGTAATGCCGCCCGGTGTAGTTACTTTGTCAATTTCCACTTCGGGATGTGAGCCGTTGGCTTCCAGCAAGTCGATAGCACCACGCAAAGTCTGTATCACCACATCTTTTGCCACATTGGGATAAATACCCATTTCCACACCGCCCTCCATAGCCGCACGAATGTATCGGAAAGCGTAAGCTATTCCGCACGACGACAGCGACATAAAAGCATTCAACTGAGTTTCCGGCACCAGAAATGCTTTGCCTAATTCTGCAAAAAGCGACATTATCAGGCTTTCCTGCTCTTTCGAAGCATTGAACGACGAAATGGTGGAGACGCTTTGAAGCACGTCGATAGCCGTATTTGGAATAACACGGAATAGTGTGGCATCTGTATCGAACAACTCGGCCAGTTTTGCAAAATCCACTCCTGCAGCAATCGAAACAATCACTTGCTTTTTGTAGTCGATTTTGTTTTCAATTTCCTCAGCCACCACTTCAACCAACCAAGGTTTTACTGCAAGTATCACAATGTCAGCATCTTTCACTATTTCCCGATTGGAAGTACTGACTGTAATCTCAGTATTAAATGCTTTGATGGCATCCAGATTAGCCTGCGATACATCGCTTACACGAATATTCTTCAACTGAATGAGCGTTCCTTTTGAAAGTCCGCGGGCAATGGCACCGCCCATATTTCCGGCTCCGATAATGGCAATTTGTAGATTGGTAGTTTCCATACTATGATATTTTATTTACTTTTTGAGGCTGATTTATTATTTGAATGACAAAGATAGAATATCTAATTAATAAATTCACAATACATATTTAAAAATTTAAACTCAGACAACCCCGAAGTCCCCATGGAGCAACTTTCCGACCATCCAAACCCACGTTATCCAGGTCAGTGAGTCGCCATACGGATTGCAGCGTGAAAATTCCGAGAATGTTGGTAAAGCCCACGCCCACTTCCATGTAAGGTTTGTTAAGCGGATTCATGAAAGTCGGATAGTCCATTTGCAGGTGGTGTGAATCGTTGAGACTACCATAAGCCACATTGAAAGAGCACATTTCGCGCAGGTTCAACTCTTTTATCAGCGGAATTTGATTCATTATCAACCCATTGAGCATCAGCTCCGTATGCAAATTTATGTATTTATCAGCTGCGTATTCCATATAATTCATCATATTGAACTGAAAAGTGCTGTAGCCACCGGTTTCGCTTCCCGGGGGAATTTCGAGTAGTTGATACGGCACATTTCCAAAAATCAATCCGGCATCAACAATGTAATTCAACTGACCGACATCAAATTTGAAAAACTGCCGCATATTGGCAGAAATTTTTGCGTAAGTATCTGACTGATTACCAATCTGATAATTTCCTGCTTCAAGAATACCATAAATCACTGGTTTTGTGTTGGAAATATAAATCCGTTGCATGTGGTCATCATATTTTCGCTCTCCAAACGAAAAACGGGTGGCAAGCGTAACCGATTGTTGCAATAGCGAATTGTAAGTCAAAGCACCGTGCCGCATTGGCATCGAAGCATTTGCAAATAAAGTGTTATGTCGAAAATACAAAGTACTTTCAATATTAGAAGTCCAATCGTTAGAAAGTGAATATAAAATCTCACTTCGTTCTGCCATTTTTCCAGCAGATTTCATTGCAAAAACCGAGCTTGAAATATCTTCATCGCCCGATATCAAAGGATTTTCACGTAATAGAAAATCGTTGTAATTATAATCTACCCGACGAAAATCGTAAGTGTAACTCATACTCAATAATCGGTGACTATTTCCCGGAAGTTTTATCTGAAATCCAAACGAGTATTTCGGTTCCTGATTTTTTGTCCCCATGCCCAAATACCCATTAAAAGAAAGGTTTTTTGAAAGTTTTTCATTTGTTCGGAATGGTAATGTAAGACGTAATCCTTCAGGGTCAGTGATGCGAATAATCTGTTCAACTTTGCCCAAATCTATTTTGCCCAAATCCATATACCCTGTAAACATCACATCGGCAATCCATTTAGCAGTGCGCAATAATGGCGTATTATTCAGATCCTTCAACTTACTGTCGAGCGATTCTGCCGTATAGCTGCTGTTGGCAAAATTGGGTATCAACATGGATATCGAATCAGTGTAATGATAAGCAGCACTGCGTTTTACGAAAATTTCAGGTTTTGGGTGCAGACTATCGGCAAGCAACTCATAATTCATATTCAGTGCCATGTTTTCCGATCGACGAATCCAGCGTTTGTCGGGTTTTTGTTCAAAATTCTCCGAAATCTGAAGGTTATGTATGTAGTTGATATTAGCCTGATTAGGCAATTCTGCTTCAATGCTGGTCAATGCCAGCGAAGCGGAATCAATCCTGAGTTTTCCAACAAATGCCAGATTTTTGACGTTTTTAGTACGGAAATGAATTTCGTAAAGTTTGTTGTTTGCGGTTTGGGAACTGTCAGCCAAAAAATAATCGTAATAAGCATAACCGGCATTAGCAAGCGGACTAACAATGCTTTTTCCGAGCACTGTAACCGAGTTGTCGTAGAAATTAAGTTCTGTTTCCAAATCGCCAAGCAGTTTCTCGAGGATTTTAGCTCCGCTTTCGGGCGACGAAAAGATATTTTTTGAAAGTTCCCTGCGTTGCTTTGGGGCAAGCTGATATTTGCTTTCGGCCATGTACAAAGGTATTACCAACGAAGAATCAGTTTTGGAAAGATTGCCGGTTTTCAGTTGGTCGAAAATACGTTTGCTCGAACTGATCTGGTTTATTTTGCTCAGTAAAACCAGATTTTGTTCGGTACTTTGAGCCGAAAATCCTTGCTGCAGGGTAATGTCATTGACTTTGCGCATCATTCTGACTTTTTTCATCAACTCAAGTGCCGGATTGACACCCGGAATGATAAAAGCTTCCTGCAACAGTGTGTTTTCCTCTTCCAGTTCCACCTGAACGCCCACACTTTGCCCGGATTTAATGTGGATTTGTTGTTTTTTATATCCCACACACGAAAAAATCAAAGTCGATTCACGACCATTGTAGCGAATCAGAAAATAACCTTCATCGTTGCTCTGAGTTGATTTATCGGAGTTTTTGAAACAAACGTTTACCTGCTGGATCGGAGTTTTATCGGCTTTATTGAGCACCTGACCTACCACAACCGTTTCCTGTGCGGAGGTGATTGCAGCCAATGACAAAAAAAATATCACTGAAAAAAGCCTGCTGAATGTTGATTTAAATTGTCTCATTTATTTTTATATCCGGGGTGACAATCGAGTACCGTTTTTCTCAAAAAATGCACATCGATATGTGTGTAAAGTTCTGTGGTTGTGATAGATTCATGACCGAGTAATTGCTGAATAGCGCGCAGGTTTGCCCCATTTTCCAGCAAATGAGTGGCGAACGAATGACGAAAAGTGTGCGGACTTACATTTTTACGGATTCCTGCAAGCGCTGCCAAATCCTTCACTATTTTGAAAATCATATCGCGGGAAAGTTTTGTACCACGGCGGTTCAGAAAAACAAAATCTTCATTTCCTTTGACGATGTCCAGCAAGTTGCGGTCATATTTCCACAGTTCCAGTTGCTTTTGCGCCTGCGGCGACAATGGTACAAGTCGCTGTTTGCTGCCTTTTCCTTCCACGAGCATATAAGCCTCTTCAAGATAGATTTTTGAAAGTTGCAGATTAATCAGCTCCGAAACACGTAACCCAGATCCATAAAGCACTTCAATAATCGCTTTATTTCGCTGACCTTCGGGTTTTGAAAGGTCAATAGCTGCAATTATATCATCAATTTCCTTAACTGAAAGAACTTCCGGAAGGCGCAATCCAATTTTCGGACTTTCGAGCAGTTCGGTTGGGTCATTATCCAATATATTGCGATAAATCAGAAAATGGTAAAATGATTTGATGCTCGACAAAATACGCGCCTGGGAGCGTGGATGAATGCCCAGTGAACTTATTTCGATAATAAAATCACGAAGAATTTCGGTTTCGGCATTTTCGGGAGTTACATGCGCATCGGTCAGGTAATCTATGAGTTTCTGCAAATCCCGCTCATAAGCTTCTATCGTGTTGGGCGACAAGCTTTTTTCGAGTTTCAGATAAATATGGTAATCGTCGGCAAGAGACAGCATGTTTCACTTTTTCAAAATCGCCGACAAAGGTATTAAAAAGATTCGGGACATGCTAAAAAAAAGACCGTAAAGCAATTGTTTCACGGTCTTTAAAGCTAAATATTTCAGATTTTAATGCTTCAAAATAATGTCCTTGGTTACACCATTAATTGTCAGTGTCGCTTTACGATCTTTGGTGCCATCGCCATAATCAAGCACGGCGGTACGGGTTTGAGTAGTGGTCGTAACTGTTCCCTGTACAAAGAATGGATAATTGTTATAAATAATCAGCGGACTGGTAATTTCAACCGTATAAGCCACACCTTTGGCATTTACACCCGTTGTAGAACCTGTAATTGAGAATTTATCATCCCAGAAAATTTTTGGTGTTCCGTTATTATCAATTCTTTCGCGGGTACGAGTTGCATTGCGGATGATGGTGGATTTGTCAATGCGGATAATAGTGTCTGAAACAGTTGTGGTTACACTCTGATTCTTAGCTGCATTCAAAGCATTATTTACTATCGATTTAGTGCCTTTTACGTTGTTTCCATTCACATAGAAATCAACCAGTTTGATTTTTTTGATTGCCCCGGTTTTCCATATTTTATCGGTCAACGTAATAATGACTTTACCTTTAAGCGTATCGCCACGAGCATCAATATATCCTGTTGTTCCAAAATCAATTGTTACAACCTTAGGAAAGAAAATCGAATCTGGATGATCAATTGTAATAGTTGGATCTAAAGTTTCAACTTCTCCTTTTACAGCCATCGATCCTGTATAACCATTACTTGCCAACGTATTTACATAGGCATCTGCACTGCTTACAACCGCATCGCTTAACGAGGCTGCCTGAGCTTCATCAGTAGCCGTTGCAGTCAATGAAGCATCTGTAGCCACATTGTTTTCGTTTGTACACGAAGTTCCGAAAAATGCAAAACCGGCAGCTACTACCAGCATTGCGAATAAATTAGCTTTTTTCATAAATTGGTATTTTATTGATAGTTTAAAGTAGTTGTGTATGAAATAGACGCAAATTAAATACAAAGGTTTAATAGTAGAATAATCATTAACGTTAAATTATTGAATTCTAAGCAAATAATTAATATTTAGT
>Ga0118677_10006564_pt1 | contig 19609 bp, 18 predicted proteins | sample AliMusrvi5mmetaG_FD_86154 | JGI IMG/M metagenome (GOLD analysis project Ga0118677, IMG submission 86154)
CGCTACCCAAGCCCTCGCCATAGAGTGCAAAGCCAGTGATTATCATGAACAAAGAGCCTAGCACAAAAAACACAAATATCGCCAAACCGGCCAAGGGATTATGGCCGACATGCTTGCGCGCCTCGGGAACCAAAAATAGATACCAAAGGATTTCGTGCCACACGCCTTGCCACCAGGTTCGGCTATAAACTTCAGGCACAAACAAACGGTGGGCATATTGGTTTCCGACCAAAGCCCAGTAAGCGCGGCCTGCCATGCCTATCGCCAATACATAGCCCGCCGAAAAATGGGTGAAGCGGATATAACCAAAAAGAAAATGATCGCTGGTTTCACCTCCCGTCACCACGGGAGGATTGCCGATCAAGTACCCGGTGACCGCCAACACCACCAATGCCAAGGCGTTGATCCAATGCCATAGGCGCACGGGTTTTTCATAAACATAGACCGGGGTTTGCGTCAATGCTGGGTAAGACATTATTTTCTCCTAGGTTCAGTCAGACCGACTCGGTCTACAAGGGAATTAAGATCAAAGGACTTTAACCCGCGTCAACTCCTTGCCGTCCTTGTCCATGATATGGGTCGAACAAGCCAAGCAGGGATCGAAACTATGCAAGGTGCGCAAGATTTCCAACGGCTGTTCCGCGTTGGCGACCTGAGTATTCATCAAAGCCGCCTCGAATGCGCCGATGTTGCCTTGCGGGTCACGCGGCGAACCGTTCCAAGTGGTTGGCACGATGCATTGGTAATTGTCGATTTTGCCATCCTTGATGACCACCCAATGCCCCAAGGCTCCACGCGGGGCTTCGGTGGTGCCGACCCCTCTGGCTTCTTTGGGCCAAGTCGCAGGCTCCCATTTTGTGGTGTTGGCAGTGCTCAAATCACCAGACTTGATCGTCGCCACCAATTTATCTTGGAAGTGTTTCATCAAATGGGCGCAATACTGGGCCTCCAAACCCCTTGCCGCCGTGCGGCCCAAGGTTGAAAACAACGCGCTGACAGGCAAGCCAAGATCGGTGAGGAGTTTGTCCACTGGCTCTTTGATGTCGGGTATGCCCTTGGCGTAGCCGATAATGTACCGCGCCAACGGACCCACTTCCATCGCATGCCCACGCCAACGCGGTGCTTTGATCCAAGAGTATTTCGCGCTTTCGTCCAAGTTTTCGATATTCGTCCGCGTACCCTTGGTTTTGCTGCCTAATTCAAAGCGCGGTTCGGTGACACCCTGGAACGGGTGCAAGCCGACGTTTTCGTTGTCGTAGCGATACCAAGAATGATTCACGAATTCTTGAATTTGTTCGACATCCTTCAAATCCACGTCATGGATTTCATTCAGGTTGCCGTTGATGATGGCCCCGTGCGGCAACAGCAGGTTTTTGAGCGAGCGGTCGTTGGCATATTCGGGTATGTCGCCATAGGACATGACATTTTTACCGGACAATCCACCCCCATACAGCCAATCCTTATAAAATGAGGCGATGGCTTTCAAATCGGGCAGGTAAACTTGCTCGACGAATTCAATCGTGCGGTCGATAATGGAGGAAACCAGATTTAGCCGTTCCATGTTGACAGCGCCCACTGCGCCGACACCATCGACATTGATCGCGCAAGGCACACCGCCCACCAGCCAGTTGGGATGGGGGTTTTTACCGCCGTAAACGGTGTGGATTTTGACGATATCCTTTTGAAAGTCCAAAGCTTCCAAGTAGTGCGCCACCGCCATCAAATTAGCCTCGGGAGGCAGTTTATACGCAGGGCTTCCCCAATACCCATTGGCGAACGGCCCTAGTTGTCCACTTTCAACAAATTTTTTCAGACGGCTGGCAATATCGAGAAAATATCCTGGCGAGGATTTACCCCACGGCGAAATACTTTGCGCCAGTTCTGAAGTCGCCCTCGGGTCGGCCTTCAACGCGCTAACCACATCCACCCAATCCAAGGCATGCAGGTGATAAAAATGCACCAGATGGTCTTGGGTTTGCAAAGTCAATTGCATGATGTTGCGGATGGTGTTGGCATTCTCTGGAATTTGGATGTTGAGCGCATCCTCCACCGCCCGAACCGAGGTCAACGCATGGGTTCCGGTGCAGACACCGCAAATCCTCTCGGTGAAAGCCCAGGCATCGCGGGGGTCGCGGCCCTTCAAAATCACTTCCAGCCCACGCCACATGGTGCCGCTGGATACCGCGTTGCGGATGACGTTGTTCTCGTCAAGGTTAACCTCACAACGCATATGCCCCTCAATGCGCGTGACCGGATCGACGACGATGCGCTTGCCGCTGTTGTCTAGGGCAAAGCCATTGGGTGTTTGAGTGGCGGTCATACATTTTCCTTCGATTTGGTTTCGGTGTTCTTATGCCGGATGGCGGAAACCGCCGCATGTGCCGCGATGCCAGCACCCACCGCCCCTGCCGCAACGATGCCAATATTGTCGGCGTTGGCTTCGACACCAAAGACGTTGAGTTGAGTGACGCGATCATAGAACGAGCCTTTGTCCCAGAAGGCTTCCTCGGAACAGCCGATGCAGCCATGGCCTGACTGGATCGGGAAAGAAACACCGTCGTTCCATTTCACCGTCGAACAAGCGTTATAGGTGGTCGGGCCTTTGCAGCCCATTTTGTACAGGCAATAGCCTTTGCGGGCCGCGTCGTCGTCCCAATGTTCGACAAACTGGCCTGCGTCGAAATGCGGACGGCGGTAGCATTTGTCATGGATGCGCTGGCCGTAGAACATCTTCGGACGCCCTTGGCTGTCTAGGTCAGGCAGCTTGTCGAAGGTCAGCATATAAGTGATGACAGCGGTCATGACTTCGGCGATGGGTGGGCAGCCGGGGACTTTGATGACGGGCTTGTCGAGGATGACCTTATGCACCGGCGTAGCCTTCGTCGGGTTTGGCTTCGCCGCCTGCACACAACCCCAAGACGCGCAGGAACCCCAGGCGATCACCGCTGCGCAATCCTTGGCCGCGTAGCGTAGCTTTTCAACAAAGGGCTTGCCGCCGACAATGCAAAACATGCCGTCTTCGTTCAGTGGAGGATTGCCCTCCACTGCGAGTATATACCGGCCTTTGTATTTGCGGATGGTGTCCTCCATGACAGCCTCGGCCTGAAAACCCGCCGCTGCCATTAGGGTATCGTCGTAATCCAGCGAGAGCATGGATAACACGACATCCTTCGCCAACGGGTGCGCGGAGCGGATGAAGGATTCGGAGCAGCAGGTGCACTCCAACCCGTGCAGCCACAATACCGGGGTGCGCGGCTTGGTTTCCATGGCATGGACGATGTTGCCGACGAACTGCGGACCCAAGGCTAGGGACGAAGCAGTCAGGCTGCAATATTTCAAAAAACTGCGTCGGCTGATTCCCTGGCGGCGCATCACATCGTAAAAACTGTCGGGACGTTCGGACATTATCTTCCCCCGTGAGTCTTTGATTATTGTTATAGACACCGGCGAGGTCCTGTCAAAACGCCCCGCGTGGCGATTTATCCTTATACCATATAAGGCATTTGTCAATAACAAATAATGCGCCAATGAGTTTTATTCATATTTTACAATCACTTGATTTTGTGACATGGTGGCATGAAATAGACAATTGACAATAAATTTGTGAGTATTTGTCGGTTTTGCTGCATTGCGAAGACCATCACGCAGTTCTTATTTCTATAGCAAATATTTTCTTCGACTCATGAAGACCAAACAAATCGGCTAAACAGTCGATTTGTCAAACGACTTCAAATTAGCCAAACCTAAATGACGGAGTTGAAACCAAGCCACGCTTAATCATTGGCTAGAACTCATGCATTTCCGTATTTCATGCGGTCATTTTTTGATAAACTCTGTCAGATGACATTTTTTAATGATGTAAGTTAGAGATATACATTATGTGACACTTAAATATCGCACGGTATGGGAGTTTTGCCAAATGCTTGATAAAAAATGTATTGCATCAAGAAAGGGATTTCCAGAGTGGTTAAGATATGCCCGTCAAAACGAGTGGATAAAAGAATGAGTGATATTAGTATTGGACTAGGTTCTGCTATAAGTCTTTTTAAGGATATTAAGTCAAATAACATTGATTTAATCATTGCCGACCCACCCTATAACTTAGGAAAAGACTATGGAAACAATCACGATTTAAAAGGGTTTGATGAGTATTTATATTTTTCAAAAACATGGTTGATGGAAGCGAAACGAGTTCTTAAGCCAAATGGAACAATTTATGTTTTTATGGGTGTGAAGTTCATATCGTATCTATATCAAATATTGGATAGGGAACTCGGCTTTTTATTTAATAGCTGGATAACATGGCACTATACCCAAGGAATGGGTAAAACTCTTGGATTTTCCCCAAGACATGACGATATACTAATGTTTAATGTCTCAAAGTCATTCACTTTCAACCTAGACCCAGTAAGGGTACCACAAAAATTCTACAGGGAAAGGAATAATATGCGGGGAGCAAATCCGGGGGATGTTTGGCAGTTTTCACATGTTCATTATTGTAATGCTAACCGGCAAAATCATCCAACTCAAAAACCTGAGGGACTTATTGAAAGAATGGTTTTAGCATCTAGTAACGAAGGGGACAACGTACTAGACCCATTCGCAGGAAGCGGTACAACTTTAAGGGTGTGTCAACAACTCAATCGTAACTGCATTGGATTTGAGATAAATCCAGAATATGTGCAGATGACATATGATCGTCTTGACCAACCATTCAATGGATTTGACGGTATTGACCCGCGAATGGAGAGAGTTCCTAACGACCTGCGTAGGTTGGAGATAAGAGAAGAATATATAAAAAACCATGAAAAATGGTTTCTGCGGAACCATCAGCAGTCAATTGACAACTTCAAACAAGAATTACGCAAAAAGTATGGAGATGATATAGAGCAAGAAAAAATGAAGCAACGCCAAGAAGTTCTTTTTTGATATGGCAATGGACAACCTGTTTACCCTGTCGAAATCAAGTTAAAAAAACTGAGGATTGCAATGCCATGAACCTAACCGACTTATCCCCCTCAGCCATGGAAAAACTCAAATCTTGGCGTTGGGATCGCATCATCGAAAAACACGAAGGCCCGGAACGCTGGGAAGACACGCTCCGCTATAACGAACCTGAATTTCTGTTGATTGATGGATATGATGTCTTGCTGCCGGTGGACCGTGGGCAGCACCCGAACATCACAATTCTGCGTTGCATTCCCAGCACCGAAGGGAGCGTTTTGACTTTGTTTCTTAAAGACACGACCTATGTGCCGAATCCACAGGATGAATATTTTGCGGCTGGCTATATGGCGGTTTGTGAGCGACTGCCGGGGGAAACATTTTACGCGGCGACTGTTTATCATGAGTGGTTCATGGTGGACAATCAGAATTAAACGAAGCGCGACGGGGTTTGCAATCCCGCCGCTTACGTTTTATGCGTGCAGCCATACCTGTCTAACCACGAAACGTTACGGACGGGATTACAAATCCCGTCCGGCGCGGGGTAAAGCAATGAGTTAAACGATGCCGATTAACGTTTACCTTACTGGCATTTAGCCGTTGTCAACCAACCGGTGAGGCTACCCACATCTTGAATGACACCATCCGGCCCTTGGTAATAGACATGGCTATTAGAAGTAGACACACCGACATAAGAATTGGACGCCTTGTAATAACGGTAGTTATAGGCGGAGGAGGTTTGTGTGCTTGCACCCGACGGGGAGAAAAGACTGGGATAGTACGCTTCTGCCCAATCGAATAGGCAGCTTTGGGCATAGGCCGACGCAGAATATCCCGGTTGGCCTACAACGCCCAAGCCGACGGAGGAATGCAGGCTTACCCGTCCGATGGTTCGATAATCGCCCAGACCATTCTTCGGTTTAGGGGTGTGATAACCGGCAAATACGAGAGTGATGTTGTTCGCGTCAACCCTCGTCGCGCTTGGCCCATAGACACGGCCCGCGAACCATCCCATGGTATTGCCAACAACCGCTGGATTTGCCGGGATAGTCTGGGTTTGCCCGCCAGAAGCCACCGGCACACCCGCTGTCAGCGAAAGCGTGACGGGTGCGACAGAGGCGATGGGATTGTCGAATCCGTTGATCACCGTCCAATTCAGCAGGTCGGCCGATTCAGCGTAGCCGATGTAGTGGAACGAGTCCGAATCGGCATCTATACAGCTTCCGCCCGAATACAGCAGGCCGTACTTGCCATTGGCCAATTGGATGACAGTACCGGCGGTGGCAACCCAACGAGTGCCATTCGCTGCGACCGTGGTCGGATCGTTCAAACCTTTTAGCGGACCTACGTCGGTGAAAGTGATGCCGTCCGTCGTAGTGGCCAGCCTGAGATAAGTGATGTCGTCATTCGCCGCGAGTCCGCCGTTGGCCTTATAATAGCTTGCCCACGTCGTTGCGCATTGCTGGCTGACTGGCAACGCCGTCGCGCCGGTGTTGTCGCCGCTGAGAATTTTTTGTTCGTAGATCACTTTCAGGGGCGAGGTTCCAGGTATGGTCGCAAGAATGCCGTCTGGATTCATCAGGCCCTTGGTTTGCAGGGGCGGATTAGCCACGTCCGAGAGTGCGGGGAGATTGCTACCCAACGGAAGGCTGGCGGTGGGCGAAAGGTCATGAATGATGAGCGGGTCCGAGTCGATGTGGCCGGCTGCACGATTGAGTGTGTACAGGTAGGTGTGGCCATTAACCAGTGCGACGTAAGAATGGCCTTGGCCGTCATCATTTCCGTTGTCGCTATTGTTTGGGTCGGGGCTGTTGTCTTTATCGCCGTCGGGATCGGCTTGCACATTGGTCGGGCAAGTCGTCCTGAGTTCGAGAACCTTCTGCTGAAAGTTCCATGTGTACCCCCCGTCCGTGGAGTTAGCTGCCACGACGGCCTCGTCCGTGTCCTTAGGACGCCAGTCGAAATAGCCCTGTAGATTATTCCCTTCGCCGACGATGACCGGGAAGTAATAAGGCTGCATGCGCTGAGTCCCAGGATTGCCGATCTGGTTTCCGTTGGCATCACAATAACCCGACGACTTCAGGCCATTGGCAGCTCCAGACTGCTCAAGTGTCCATGGTCCGCCAGTGATCATTGATTCTACCGGGGAACTGTTTTTCTGCCAAGTTGCTGCCGTTGTGTCTGCCCAAGCGTTGAACGTCACAGCGGGTAGTACGATGGATAGGCACGACAGACACCCTAGGGTGATGCCGCGTCCTATGCTGGTTTTAATGCTCATGTCGATACTCCGTCAGAGTGTTGTTGGTAACTACATCGTGTGGATGCGGGTAAACGCTCAAACAATAACGGGCGATTATGACGGTGGCATGACGAGGCGAAAGCGGGGTGGCATATTGCCCTATTGAACTCGAATGTGCTGAGCTGGCGAAGCGTATCAGTCGCGATTGATGCGCCTCCTTTATCGGCGCATCCTAATGGCTGATGTTACGCAACGGCGCAGGTCTTAGCCCGGATTAAGCGAGGCGTAATCTGGGTTTGTGGCCTCGTTCCCCCGGATTGCGCCACTGCCATTAAGTTAAGGAAAAATCCGTCGTTCCGGCAGGGAATGCCGGAACCCAGAGGCCATGGAAGGCGGGCTGGATTCACCTCCCTGTGTTCTGGATACCGGCAATCCATGCCGGTATGACGGCTTAACTTAATGGCAGTGCCGGATTGCGCCGCAAGCGGCTCCATCCGGGCTACACTAGGACGGGCTACTTAAGAATATACTCCAACAATGGGTTGCGGAATAGCACAATCAAAACCACCACCAAAACATAGATCGCCAAAGATTCAATCATCGCCAAGCCTATAAACAGGGTGCGCATAATTGTCTTTTCCGCCTCCGGTTGGCGCGATAGCGCATCCAAAGCGGCGGCGATGGCCCTTCCCATAGCCAAGGCGGGGCCTATTGCGCCGATGGCGATGCCTATCACGGCTACGGCGGTGGATACTGTGGTGAACCAAGTCATGTCATTCAAGGGGTCGACCTATTGCCAAGTAATAAGGGGTTTTTCTATTTCAATCATCCCTCTGCCGGCGCAATTCCTGCGACTGCATCCCGCCCGCCACATAGATCAGTGCCAACATGCCAAAAATATAGGCTTGCACCAAAGCCTCAATGACATGCAGTATTAACAAAGGCACAGGGGCGAGAAAACCAGCCACCACCAGCACCAACATGGCGGCCATTCCCAAACTCATCATGTTGCCAAACAGACGGATTGCCAGCGCAATCGTTCGTGTGGCTTCGCTGATCAGATGAAATGGCAACAAAAAAGGACTGGGCGTTAAATAATGACGCAAATAATTTTTCAGACCCTGGCTACGGATGCCAAACCAATGAACGGAGAAGAACACTAGGACGGCCAATGCAGAGGTTTGAGACAGGTCGCGGGTGGGCGATTCCAAGCCCGGAACCAAGCCAACCAGATTAGCCACCACCAGATAAATCCACAACGTGGCGATAAACGGTAACAACTGTCTAGCATGTTGCGGGGCTGCATCAGCAATGGCATCCTCCATTGATGTCACAATCCCTTCGGCAATAGTTTGCAGCACACCCTGATGGGTGGCATCCCGTTTGCGGCGGGTGGCAACCCACGATAGGAAGCCCAGCAGTACCATGATGCCCCAGGTTGTCGCCACGGTGAGGGTCACTTGAAAATCACCTATCGCGAATAATAATGCGGCATTCAAACCTTTGCCCATGATTCACTCCTTCACGAACAGGTAAACATTGGCCCCGCCGAGTGCGATCCCGACGGTGATAAGGCTCAATGTCCAGCGCATTGAGTAACCTTCAAGCATACTGTCGAGCCAGTGTCCAAGGTAAGCGCCGATGACCACAGGCAATACGAACAACAATCCCAACGTACCCACATAAACTGTCTGAGCCAATAGGGTCGGTCGTTCGCGATCAGCCTTTTTCATGCGCCTAGCTTGGCTTGCCACTTTTTTGCGTAGATCATCTTCCGGTCTAGCCATATCCCCCCCAATACCGTTCAGGAAAGCCAAAAAGTTCAACTACCTGGCATCTGCGTAAGCGTGCACTTCCACCGCTTTTTGCTGGGAGCGCGACCATCTTGGCCGCCATTTCAGCAGGCGAGACGCCTGCGCTCCCAGGGGGGAGTGAACGCTTACGCATCCGCAACCTTGGCTCCGGTCACAAATACTCTTGCCATGCCGGGCAGAAGCTCATATTCAAAAGGCACGGGCAGAAAATCCATCGGCCACTGTGGCGACACATCCACTAGCGAAGGGGCATGCTGCACATAATCTAAGAGATTGTCGATACGGACATGCTGTCGATTCCAAACATCCTTATTGAGGATAATCAAAGCCTGCGAGGAATCGCGAACGGAAGCTTTCCACATGACTAACACGGCCGGATTGGATGAATTCCAAACTTCAGTGATACTTTCCTCTTGGAATACCCGGTAGTGGCTTTTAATCAAGTTGACATCGCGAATGAAAGCGGTAATATCCACATCGGTCTGTTCCCAGTCTGTGGGCTTGGTATTTACCACATTCAAGGGTTTTGTAAAGCCGAATTCGAAGCCCATCGGCATCATCACTCCCATGGAGAACAATGCAGAAAAAAGATAGCGCTGCTTGACGGCATCCAGATTGCCGTGCTGTTCCGCAAACAATCTCGGCGTATCGTGGCTTTCCGCAAAGCTGATAGAGGGGGCTACGTCGCGAGTCAAATGGTATTGCTCCATCAGCCAAGGGCTTTCAAAGTCCCACCACTTAGAACTGTTGAAAACCGCATCGAAGCCGGATTGCGCGGTCTGCCGAGTCTGTTCGGGAGAACAGCCCAAGGTTTCGGCGACGAAAACGGCATCGGGCTGTACTTGCTTCACCTCTGCGATCAAACGTTTCCAGAAGCTTGAAGGAATCTGGTAGGCCGCGTCGCAACGGAAGCCCTTGAAGCCCAAGGTCAACAAATAAGCGACTATATCCCTGCAATACCGATATAAACCCTCCGCATCGGATGAGTGATGGTGGTCAAATTGTGCCAAGTCATTCCAAACCACTTTTTGACCGTCGTGCATACAGAATGGATTGGCTACGCGCCCGTTTTCTTTCACAAACCACTCGGGGTGCTTTTTGAGAAGAGCGGAATCATAGGCACTATGATTGATGACCAAGTCGATCATCATGTTAAGCCCAAGCTTTTGCGCTTCCGCAACCATGGTACGAACCTGATCTTCCGGCGATTCCTTTCCATTCGAGCAAAAAACCGGATTGATGGAAAGATAGTCTGCGATGGAATAGAGACTCCCTGATGCCCCTAGCTTTTGAATTGGATTGACAAACACCCAGTTGAATCCCATTTCCGCCGCACCGACAAAATGATTGTTCCAGTTCTCGAAAGGTCCAGCCAACAGAGGAAATAGATTGTAAATACGCATTACGATAAACCTTGTGTTTTAAAAAAGTTATGTTACTAGACCAGTTTTCTTCCAACCAACTTTTCCAATTTTTTCAAAGGCGAAAGCTTAGGTTCCTGCATGGCTTCGACGGGCAGGTAAAATGTCTGCTCCAAGCAGTATTGGCCGGATTTCACCGCATGGGGGACCAAATCGGTATAGACGATCCATGTAGAACCTGACGGCAGGCTGACTGCCGTTTTAGGGCAAGTCTGTTGAAAATGGCTGTCCAGTTTTTCCAAGTCATGCAATTGCAGCATGTAATGGTCATAGGCGGTGCGCTTGCCTTTGGTTATTCCCAGCGTTTTAAGCAACCACGAAGAACCGGGCACTGGCTTGGGAATCTTTGGCAGGAAGCGTGGCGCCAGATTGTCAAATGGTTCACCAATCGTCCATTCGCGAGGTTTGCCATCGGGGTTGATATTGCTGAAAATGCGTAAAATCCGAGCGCCTTGGACCGGAGTCGCCGCAAAAGAGTCCACATGCAAAAGACTATCATCTTTTCTGACCGAACTGGGTCGCCCTTCCGCCTCGACCGGTCTGTAACTGGTTCTGCCCCAAACTAGCCCCTTGGCATAGGCCGGGAATAGGTTCTCGACCAGTTGGTGGGCACTGTCTGCATATCGCCCCATCATGCGGCCTATGGCTTCCATGTCGGCACCCGTGGCAGAAGTATGTTTGACCATCTTGGTTTGTGGGTCGTAGCTTATGTTTTTTGCCTTGCCATCAGACCACTTCGGAGAGAGCAAATGCCGCTCGCTTGCCTCAAGTTCAAAGCTTAAATGGGGAAGCAATGCCAATTGCCCGGATTCAAGGGCGTGGGTATAGTCTTTGGCTTCGTCGCTCTGAAGTGCCGGATTCCAAGTTGAAAATTCTAGGGTTTTGAGTATTTCCATGGGTAACACCTTGTTTTTTTGGGTATGAATGTTGGTAAGACTATTTTATCGTAAAAATCAAGCGTTTTGGCATTTGGCGCGCCATACTAGATAAAAGCCAAACAACACCGCCGGAATGCTCAACCACTGCCCCAGATTGAGTGCCGTACCGGTGATGTAGACCGCCTGCTCTTCTTTGAAAAATTCCATGAAAAAGCGTGTGCCAAAGACGAAGATGAAGAATCGTCCAAAAAGATAACCGTCGGGACCGGCATTGCCACGCTGAAGGTAATAGCGGAACTGGAATAAAAAGGCCACAAGATAACAAAGGGCTTCGTATAGTTGAACCGGGTGGCGGGGCACAGGATCGACACGGGCAAAGACCACGCCCCAAGGCAGGCTGGTGGGCGTGCCGAGGATTTCCGAGTTGAAAAAGTTCCCGATACGGATTAGGCAACCGGACAATGGCACCGCCAGACCGATGCGGTCGCAAATCCAAATAAAGGATTGATCGGTGGCTAGTCTTGAATAAAGCCACACGGCGGTCAAAATCCCCACTACCGCGCCATGGCTAGCCAAGCCTCCCTCCCAAACGGCGAAGATTTTAGCTGGTTGGCTGAAATAATACTGGGGATTGTATAACAGTATATGGCCCAACCGGGCGCCTACCACTGTGCCACCAATGACGTAAAGCACTAGGTCATAAACGTCATCTTTCGGACGGCCTTCCCGACCGAAAATATAGCGGAAAATAAAAATGCCGTAGACAAAGGTGGACGCAAAGAACAACCCATACCAGCGGATGACAATTAAGTGATCCCACAGGGAAAAAGAAAAGGCGATAGGTGAAATATCCCAAACCATTAACGAGCCCCTTCTTCTACAGTGATTCCCGGATGCGCTAATTTTAGGCGTCGGAGGAACGTAGAGGGATGGGCGGGGGAAATCACGACAACCCTAGCCGGGTATTCGAGAACTACCGCTTGTTTCGGATCGGTTACGAATGCACGGTAGCGCCCTAGTGTGGCGTTCGTGAAAACGCCGGTGATCGAAAAAAGGCCACCGTTGCCAATCAGGCGAATTGACCGGCGCATGGCAGAGGGGTCATGCCATGCGTGTTGGAGTCCGGCTAAATCGACACGGGTACTCCAAAGCAAACGCTGCACATAAAGACATTTGGCATTGAGCCGATAACCGGTGACAACGAATAAAATGGCGAAAACGAAGATTAGCAATGGCACTGCCACCAGTGCGATGCCAAAGGATTCCGCGTAAGGAACTTGAGTGCCATAGGGGATCGCATGATGGATGGCAAACCCCAAGCCGGCCAAGACTGCCAAACCCAGCACAGATACCACCTTGAGACCAGTTGACCATGGTGCCGCTTGGAAATTTTGCATTTAAGCAATTCTCACAAGGCTAAAACACTGTCATACCGGCAGGGATTGCCGGTATCCAGAACACAGGGAGGTGAAACTCTGGGCTGAAAATTGCTTGGATTAAACACTTGTAAGTTCGGCAAGTTTGCCCTCCATGGCGACTGGATTCCGGCAATCCCTGCCGGAATGACGAACCATCTTTCACGCTTTGGCTCAAAATGAGAATTGCTGTTTGCATTACGAGTTTGTTTCTCCCGATTGCTTTGTTAATATGCGTTTAATTAAACACCACAAGGGTTGAAAGTGCCAGAGTCACACGGTGTTGTGCGAGAAAAAGCCTGTCAATAATCGATTCACCCAATATCTTGGTACGGAAAAGAAAATCATGAGTGAGAAAAAAACGCCAATTAGCCAGTTCAGCGGCAAGTTACAGGCGGCGGGAGTGCTGTTCGTCGCCGCTGGGATAATCATGTCGGTAGGCGGTGTATGGTGGGGTCCGGCAATGTTGTTTCCCGGAGTGCTGCTATTAATCATCGGCTGGTTCTGAGTGCTACAGCGTTTTCAACATCAAAAAGCGATCCGGGAGTGCAAGGCTTGCCTTGCTAGGGCCTATGCAGGCAAGGCAAGCCTTGCACTCCCTGTGTAATTTTAAATTCCACCCAGCTTAGAGAGCATCATTTTTAATCACACCCAAGTGTCGGCAAAAATCAAAAAACCTAAACTTGCAGCAATAGCTGACTCTCCCTCCCGTTATGACTGGGCCTACATTCGCCGTATAGCATTTGAACACAAAGGCAAATTGGCGAAGGCCCATGTCATTGCCATCCTTGCCACGTTGACTTCCGTACCCATTCCCTTGTTTATGCCGCTATTGGTGGACGAGGTTCTGCTTGGCCATCCCGGTGTTTGTGTGCGGTTTCTGGATAGCCTGACCCCGCCGGATTGGCATGGACCGCAACTGTATATTTTCTCGGTGCTAGGGATTGCCCTAGTGTTGCGTATGCTGAGCATTTGGCTTGGCGTTTGGCAAACTCAACAATTTACTTTGGTGTCAAAAGATATCACCTTCCGCATCCGCTCCGCGCTGATCAGACGGTTGGAACGGATTTCCATGGCCGAATACGAGGGTTTGGGCAGTGGCAAGGTTATCACCCACTTGGTCACTGACTTGGAAACCATTGATGCCTTCATCGGCGGGGCGGTGTCAAAACTGCTCGTCGCCTTGCTTTCCATCGTTGGCGTCGCTGCGATTTTGCTATGGATGCATTGGCAGTTGGCCTTGTTCATTTTGCTGTTGAACCCGGCGGTGATCTACCTTACCGGGGTGATGGGCAAGCGGGTGAAAAATCTCAAACAGCAGGAAAACTCCGCAATGGGGGAGTTCCAACAGGCATTGAGTGAAACCCTTGAGGCCATCCATCAAATTCGCGCTGCCAACCGGGAAAAGCATTACCTAGGCCGATTATTGGAGCAGGCGCGGGCGGTTCGGGAAAGCGCGGCGGCATTTTCTTGGAAGTCCGATGCCGCCAGCCGCCTGAGTTTCGCGATATTCTTAAGCGGTGTCGAATTATTCCGCGCACTGGCGATGTTCATGGTGATTTACTCCGGCCTGAGCATCGGCCAAATGATGGCCGTGTTCAGTTATTTATGGTTCATGATGGCCCCGGTTCAAGAAGTCCTAGGCATTCAGTATGCCTTTTCCAGTGCCAAGGGCGCATTGGATCGCATCAACCAATTGCTCGCGCTGAAGCTCGAACCGCGTTATCCGCACAAGGCCGACCCATTCGCCGGAAAACGCACGGTAGGCGTGGTGATCGAAGATTTAAACTTTGCCTATCCCAACGGCTCCGAAGTGTTGCGCGGCATTTCCCTGGACATTCAACCGGGCGAGAAGATTGGCATCGTTGGGGCCAGCGGCGGTGGCAAATCAACCTTGGTTCAGGCGCTCATCGGGCTTTATCCGCCCAGTTCGGGGATGATCTATTTCGACGGCGTTCCGATGACCGACATCGGCTTGGACGTGGTGCGTGAAAACGTGGCGACGGTCTTGCAGCACCCGGCCTTGTTCAATGACACAGTGAGAGCCAACCTTACTTTGGGCCGGGAGGCTGATGACACTGCGCTTTGGCAAGCCTTGGCGGTTGCACAATTGGACGATGTCGTCAAATCAACTCCCGAGGGCCTGGATACCTTGGTGGGACGGTCCGGCATGAGGCTGTCCGGTGGGCAAAGGCAACGTTTGGCTATCGCCCGCATGGTCTTGGCGAATCCTAGCGTGGTGGTCTTCGATGAAGCGACTTCGGCCCTAGACAGCGAGACCGAGGCAAAACTGCACCTCGCCCTAGCCAAGTTCCTCATAGGCCGCACCACCCTCATTGTCGCCCACCGCCTCAGCGCAATCCGCCACGCCGACCGGGTGTTTGTGTTTGAGGACGGTGTCATCAGCGAGCAAGGTGCGCATGAGGAATTGATGGCGCAAGGGGGTTTGTATGCCAGGCTTTATGGGGGGCATTGAGGCAGTCACGGGCAGGGCGTAGCCCGGATGGAGCCGCTCTGCGGCGCAATCCGGGATTGCCAAGGAAGCACGGTGTCCATGTAGGGTACGCTGTGCGTACCTTCCAGAATCCGAATGGTACGCACAGCGTACCCTACGTTTTGGCTTTCACGTCGGGGGTGTCATCGAGTCGACATGATTGTTGGGCCGCAAAACCCGGATTACGCCGCAAGCGGCTACATCCGGGCTACTTAATATCACATTAAAATTAATGGGTAAACTCTAAATGTTTGAAGGGCTTTTGGTTTTTCTGCAAAACTCATGGGAGCAATTCCATGCGCTGAAAGCCATTGAACAATTATCCGCCGTGTTTACCATCTGCGTTCCGCTGGGCGGGATGTTGTACGCCTATTCGCAACGTATTACCCAAAAATTGCGGCAGAAAACCGAAGAACTGCAAATACTGCAAGAACTCAGCGAGAACCGCTCCCAACAGATTAAGACCTTGCAACAAGCTTTGAAAAAGAGCGACGAAACCATTGCCGCATTGAAATTCCAACGCCCCGAGTCATTGTTGAAACAGGCGGCGGCGGAGCGCGAAAACGGCAACGAAGAACGCGCCATCCGGTTGTTGCGCACGGGTTTTGAATCCATCCGCGAGCCGTTAAGCGCCTGTTGCCTAGACTTGGCAGCGCACCATTTCAGCCTAGTCCCCGATTATGGCGGTCGGCATGGAGGGGAGGCCGAACGGCAGGCCAGACTGGCAACACTGCTTTGCCCAGCCGATGAAAATTCAAGGGGCTTGCTGGCGGAGATACTCGCGGTCAAAGCCGAGTCGGACTACACCTCGGGCAATGAGCAAGGCTACGATACCGCATGGGATGAAGTGGACGACTTTCTGGCAATCGGCAAGCACCCGGAAATCGTTGGCACCTTGGAAAATCAGGCTGTGCAATATTATCATCAAGGGCATTATCGGCTCGCGGAACGCTTATTCCGGCGATTAGTGACGATGTGTCGGCGACAGTTTGGCGATGATTCCCCGGTCACGCTAAGGATGAGAAACCAGCTTGCCTTATCTTTAGGCGTTGCAGGACACTATGGCAAGGCTTTACTATTATTCCAAGCCCTGTTGCCCGACATGGTACGGGGGCTAGGTAAAGACCATCACTACACTTTGATAACCCGAGGCAATCTCGCCCTTTTTACAGGGCAAATGGGCGATGCGGCAGGGGCGTTGGCGTTGTCCCAAGCCCTGCTGCCCGACCGAGAGCGTGTGCTAGGCAAAGACCATCCCGACACGCTGGCAACCCGAAACAACATAGCCACTTGGACGGGAAATACGGGCGATGCGGCTGGGGCGCTGGCGTTGTCCAAAGCCCTGCTGCCCGACCGGGAGCGGATGCTAGGCAAAGACCATCCCGACACGCTGAACACCCGACACAACATCGCCGGTTTTACAGGGAAAGCGGGCGACGCGGCAGGGGCATTGGCGTTGTTAAAAACCCTGCTACCAGACCGGGAACGGGTGCTGGGCAAAGAACACCCCGACACGCTGACAACCCGAAACGACATCGCTGGGTGGACTGTGGAAACGGGCGACGGGGCAGAGGGATTGGCGTTATCCCAAGCCCTGCTACCAGACCTGGAACGGGTGCTGGGCAAAGAACACCCCGACACGCTGACACCCCGACACAACATCGCCGCTTGGACGGCGGCAACGGGCGATGTGGCGGGGGCGCTGGCATTGTGCCAGACCGTGCTGGCTGACCAGGAACGGGTGCTGGGCAAAGACCACCCCCATACGCTGACTACCCGAAGCAACATCGCCTTTAGGACGGCGGAAACGGGCGACGCGGCGGGGGCGTTGGCGTTGTTCCAGACCGTGCTGGCTGACCGGGAGCGTGTGCTAGGCAAAGACCACCCCGACACGCAAAAAACTCGAGAAAATATCGCGGTTTTGCAATCTCGCGGCGATCCGCTCGTTCCCAAGCTCCAGCTTGGCAATGCGGTCTTGGAAGCTCCAGCTTCCGGTTTTCAGTCAAGCTGGAGCATGAAAGGCAAAGTTTCCCAAGCAGGAACTTGGGAACCAGTATTACCAGCAGATGTTACGCACAATGCCGGTGAATCCTAGTGTCGTAGCCCGGATGGATCCGCTTGGCGAGCGAAAATCTGGCATAAACCATAGGGAAAAGTGTGCTCCGAATGCATCCATCGTCCAAGCTACTTGGAAATTGTCGAAGGGGATGGCAAGCTTCAGTCTATGGCGGACCATTTAGATTCTGCTTTTTTGCTCTTAACGTTGCGTCGTTGCGTGAGACAAAAAATCTTTGCCCATTGAATGACATGCCGCATTGCGAGAAAGGCAAAAGAAGGTTTCACGCAACGGCGCAACGACGCAACGTAAAAGCGCAAGTGATGGGTGATATGACAATGGGTGGGTTGACAGTGACGGACCTGACCGGTTTTCCCGTTCGCTGTCGCTCCCTTTGACGACAAAGGCGAAATAGCTCACAGCGGATTGCACCTTACCGCGTTGCCCGTTCCCAAGCTCCAACTCTCGCCGTTATACACAAGTCAGGGAAAGCCTGAAAAGCCGTCATTTCGGCAGGGATGCCGAAATCCAGGCCACGGACGGTAACAAGTCGGTTGTGCAAATGCTTGACTCAGGTAACATGCCAACCCGTAGTTTCATGTTCGCGGTTGCAGGGACATCTGTCGAGGCCCCCAGTTTGCCATCCTTGGACGCTGGATTTCGGCATCCCTGCCGAAATGACGGGTCTCCAACACTTATGTATAACGATGAGAGCCGGGGCTAGGGAACCAGTACGATTTTTTAAATAAACTAGAAGGCATACTCAATGGAAAATAACCGCGATATTCTCCGTATGGAACTTTCCGAGATCAATACCTATGTAAGGCAGCATTTTCAACAGTTCTTGACATGGTATTCATTCTTTTTGACGATCAATTACACGGTACTTGGTTGGTTCACCAGCCTATTATTGACAAATGCCTTAAAAACCAGCAAACCGATCATTTTTATTGCACTGTTTTTTTAGTGCAAATTTTGCTTTCATATTTAGCCTGTCGTGTAGTACGCAAGCATTTTCAAGATTCGTATGATCGCTATAATGAGATTTTGCATGTCCTAGCTGATAATTCAAGTAGCGCAGAGTCATATCCACATCCGGTGTTACCGATTAAGACTTATAATGCCATTATCTCCCTTATGATAGCTACCTTCGCATCCTTTACTTTTTTTTGGGTCGCTATTTTAGCCCTAACCATTCATTTGGTTCCGTTATAATGGTTGAAGAGTTCCGCTCGTTCCCAAGCTCCAGCTTGGAAATGCAGTCTTGGAAGCTCCAGCTTCCGGTTTTCAGTCAAGCTGGAGCATGAAAGGCAAAGTTTCCCAAGCAGGAGCTTGGGAACCAGCACTACCAGCACAAGAACGCACCGGCGAATGATGGGCTTTGTTCTTGTGTCTAACGATCCAGAACTTCGTTGTTGTGTTGACAAATGCAACACATTCGGCAATGATTATGTGCAGAACTCCACTTAGCCGGTATTGAGCCTATGAAAACAGAACACATCCCAGCCGAGGTCAACATACACTTGCGTGCCCGCGCACATGATCGGATGCTGATTGACCAAGCCGCCGAATTGCTTGGATCAAACCGTTCGCAGTTTATGATGGCATCTGCACTCAAAGAGGCTAAGAATGTCATTCTCGACCAGACTTCTCTTTATGTTGACAACCAAGCATTCCAAAAAATTCTGGACTGGCTAGAAGAACCCGCAACACAGGAACAGATCGACGGCATAAACCGCTTGCGCACAACCCCATTACCGTGGTCGAATGACTGATATTTGTTCGCCTGTTCATCTTGCAGCGATCCATGACCTTGAGGATTTCCAGTCTGGCGAGGTGACGCTGGATAGTTGGCTACGTGAACGGGCACGGGACAACATGAAGATAGCAGCAAGCAAAACCTATGTTATTTGTCCGTCATTTTCAAGCAAGGTTATAGGATATTATGCAGTTTGCATGGGACAGATTCTCAATCAGGAAGTTGTAGGCTCCATGCGCCGCAATATGCCCCGCCAAATTCCGGCGGTGATACTTGGACGATTAGCCATAAACCAACAATGGCAGGGTAAAGGACTCGGTGGAGCATTGCTTCGGGATGCTGTGGAAAGGTCAGTTCGTGCGGCTAAGGATATATCCGCTCGCCTAATGATCGCACATGCCATTTCACCAGAGGCAGAGGCATTTTACCTGCACCACGGTTTTATACGCCTTCCGTCGCTGGAAGGTTCAACCTATGCGTTAGATTTGATAAAGTACACACATACTCCGTGACCTACGACCTCCACACCCATTCCACCGCTTCCGACGGTGCTTATGCCCCCGCCGAACTGGTCCGCCAAGCCCACGCC
>Ga0118677_10006566_pt1 | contig 19607 bp, 12 predicted proteins | sample AliMusrvi5mmetaG_FD_86154 | JGI IMG/M metagenome (GOLD analysis project Ga0118677, IMG submission 86154)
CCGCAAACCCCGCGCGCAACGGCGCAAACGGCTCGGACGCAGCCAACGATTGGATCAGATCATTCAGCATAAAGCCTTCCCACCAACACACTTAGGGTACCTGGCGACTCCCGCCAGGTACCCCGAAATCACTTTTCCTGAAAGCAACGTCATTATATCATATATGGCGGGAGGTGCAGGGAGGGAGAAAGACACCTAATGACCGCCGATTGTCTTGAACTATGATTCGTCTGATTAAAATGATTTTATGATGGTGAGGATGAGCGGTTGCTTCAATTCATGAGCCGGACAAAATAATGGCATACAATTCCATAGCCCACAGCAGCGCTGTGGGCCCCATTCTTATGGTCGGACCGCTGGCGTCTCGCCGGCCAGTCTGTTACGTGCCGGCGTGACTCCGGCGGTCCGACCGGCAGGACAATATACATTACCAATCGGCGGGCCAGGTGATAGCAGCGAGGTCCGGGGTGTCGGGGTGCCAGAGGTCGCGGGGTTGGAGGGTCAGGCTGCGGTCGTTGGGACGGTCCAGGTGCGGGGGGCGCGGACGGACGCGGCCCGGGACGCCGATGACCAGGCTGCGAGGCGGCACGTCCTCGGTGACGACGGCACCGGCGGCGATGAAGCTGCCCTGTCCGATGGTGACGCCCGGCAGAATGACGCAGCCGCCGCCAATCGTCACCTCATCTTCGATGGTCGCCCCGACCGGCGTGGTGGGCGTCTCGTGGCGGCCGGGATATTTATCGTTGAGGAAGGTCACCCCGGGACCGATGAAGACGTGGTTGCCGATACGCGTGCGGGAGGGGATATAGACATTGGACATGATACGCACGCCATCGCCCAGGCGGATGATCCCTTCCAGCGTCGAGTGGTTGGTGACCGTGCAGTAATCGCCCATCTCCACTTTGGCGCGGATGACCGTGTAATGCCCGCTCTGAAAATAGTCGCCAATGGTGACATCGCCATAAATGATGGTGCCGGTGCGCAGAATGCCGCCGCGGCCTATCCGCGCGATCCCACAGGCCGCGTGGTAGCGGAACCCGACCCGGACATCGGGTTCGATCCGGGTGCCTTCGCCGATGATGGCGTTGTCGAACGTCTCCGGCGCGATGGTTGCTTCAATAGATTGCTCAGGCATGACAGGGCTCCTTTGCTATTTATTCAACGCAGAGGCGCTGAGACGCAGAGAACAATATTGGTAACCGTTCAGGCATTTCTGGCGCGCGAGCGTCCTCGCGAGCACCGGGGAATACCCGACCTGCTCGCGAGGACGCTCGCGCGCCAGAGGACTGTTACCAGTATTGTATAGCGTGTTGTTGCACGAATTTGCCGGCAGCGGACTGCCGGGCTCCCAGGTAACCTAAATCAATACCCTTTCTCTTTTTTCTCTGCGTCTCAGCGCCTTTGCGTTTAATTTCGAACGACTATAACATCTGCCGCAGCATGCGCACGGCGGCGTGGGCGAGGAGGTCGCCGGCGGGTTGGCGGTAGGGCAGCAGGCTGGTGGTGTAGCGGTAATAGCTGCTTTGATATTCGCGATCACCGTTATTCGCGCTATCGGGAACATAGGCCACGCTTGAATCGTTGCAGTAGCCGCAGGGGATGACCAGCGGCAAGGGAGCGTGTTGGCGAATCAGCGTGCCGATGCCCTGGAACGGCTCGCACGGCAAGCCGATGATGCCGATATCGCCGATGCGCAGTGCGACGACTTCCAGATCAATATGGGTCGGCGCTTCGGAGAGACGTCCCTCGGTGCGGAACCTCAGCGCCCATTCGGTCCAGCGTTGCAACGGTTGCACGAGCAAACTGCGGTAGGAGGGGGTCATCGTTTCAGGGAAGTTCAAGCCCGCGCAACGACGGGTCGTCACTTCATCATCCGCCGTGCAACGTTGCAGAAAGTCGGCGATTTCCGCCAACTCCGCGCGCAACGCCTTTTCCGCGGGCACCCCGCGGAACGGCATACGCACCGGGTGTTGCACCAGCGCCAACTCCGTGGTGGCGGAAGGTTGCAGGTCCTCGGCGATGCGACAAAAGGTCTCGCCCAGGTAATGCCCAAACCGCGTGGCATCGGCGATGCCCTCCAGCACCGGCTTCCCGGAGAGCAAGCCTTTGGAATTCAAATCGCCGCAACACCCCTGCAAAAAACCCACCGGGACGCCGCCATACGCCGCGGACAGGTCATCGTCGGCCACCTGGGGAAATTCGCCGAAGACCACCGGATGCTCGGGATGATACGCGGTGGCCGGATGTCCGTTGAACTGCGTGAGAAAGGCCAGCGGGCGGTTGTCCAGATCGCGGAACGCCACCACGGTGGCGATGTCATCGATGTCGCCGTTGAAATCGACGCCCAACTTGAGCCGATCCGGCTCGCGCATCAGATAGGTCGATCCGTCGGCGCGCCGCCCTTTCCGGTTATAGGTCACGCGTCGTTCATGGCCGGTACCCCACCAGACCTGTGCCGGCTGCAACTGCGCCGGCAGCAAGCGCGCCAGCCGCACCGCATCGCGCAAGAACTGCCGGCCTTCTACCGACAGGTCCGCCTCTTCCAGGCAGCCCGGCACGAGCACGGTATCCAGCGGTATCGCTTCGCGGGTAAAACTGGTGGTGCAATGGTTGTGCGTGGAAAAGACCACTACCTGGGACATCGGTATCCCTATCGCATCACCGATCTCTCGGCGCAACAGGTTCGATTCGCGATTAAAGCAGATGGCGAATTGGGTCATCAGCAGACAACAACGCGTCTTCCCATCATCGAGCAGCAACAGCGTGTTGTTCAACGGGCTGAACACATCGGTGACACTCTCGTGCGATAAACTCAATCCCTCACTGCCGATTTCCGGCGTCACGGCGAATGTCACTGCGGCAACTTGAAGCATCAGGGCAACCTTTCGCTGGCAATATTGGGTGGATGCTGTGCTATCTCGTCCTGTCTCTCGCCAGGTATTTTATCATCCGTGTCGCTGTTTTCACAAGGACAGGATTTTCTGGATAATATTCGGGGTGAGGAATTGTCACGTGTTATGACACTCTCGAAGATGGGAGATTGTGGGAGATTGGTAGTGCACATCTGCCGAAAATAGATAACCCCCCGCGTCACCGGATAGTGAAACCGGTGACACGGGAGGATTACTTTTCCCAATAATACGCGGGGGCTTCTGCGTTACGCCGCCTTCTGTTGGTTGAAGCGTTCGCGGGCTTGCGTGAATGCCAGGGCAACCCTGGCCCAGGCCTCTTCCAGCCCCAGCTTCATCTCATCCCAGGCGCTGCCGGTCGCCTGCTGCGCTTGCGTGAGACGCTGTTGGGCGTCGTCGCGATGCTGGCGGAGAGTGGTAAGCTGCTCGTTATAGGCAATCTGCGAGTTGGCCTGCGACTGACGCGTTCGCGCTTCCCACCGGTCGAGATCCGCGTTCCACTCATCAAGCTGCGCCTTCAACTTCGCGATAAAGGCATCTCGGTTATCCATAGTGATCCTCCTCTTGATTGAGTATATACGGTGGCGAAGGCGGCGCGATGACGGATAATGCACAATGGCGTGGGAAATGAGCACTATGGGAAATAGCATGCGGAGTGAAAATTTGAGAATTGATATCTCAAATCTCAAATATCGGGGGCATCGCCAAAAAATAGACCATGTTACCGCTAACTGACGTTTAAATAATGTGAACGTGTTACCCCGTTGAGAGGATAAATCTTCATCGCCTGGTGATTTACCGCCAGGATACGAAACCGTCACCTGCGGTAGTAGGGCGGTCAGGATGACCGCAGTTCCAGGGAATAATCCGATCGTTGCCTTGTTATCTGCAACACCCATTTCCCTTGGGTCACCGGTGCAGTGGCTGTTAGCAGAATGCGATACAGGCGATCACCCCAGGCTGGACGGAGGCGGTCATCGTCGATGGCGATCAGTTCGACGCCGGCCATCAGCGAGGGGTCGTGGCGCAGATGGAGTTCACCGGCGTAGGGGTCGGACAGCACGATCAGTCCCGCTTCCACCGGCACCGGCAGGCAGGCGGTCATCAGGCTGAGGTAGAGCGCATCGGTGGGTGCGGTCAGGGTAAACTCGTCGGTAATCTCGACCTCCACGCGCTCGCGGCGCGACAGGCGGCAGGTGCGCTGCCAGGCGGTGATACCGGCTTCCGGCGGATAAGCGGGAGCGAGGTCGAGCGCGAAGACGGCACCGGCATCATCCGTCGAATAGTGCACATCGCGCGCGGTAAATTCCGTACCGGGAGCCTGCTGCACGCCGTTGACGGTGGGCAAGTTGTGGAATGCGGACTGCATCGTCCAGATATCATAGCGCTGGGCGCTGAAGGTCTGCTGGGTGTAGGTGCCCACGCCGACATCGATGAGCACGGGACGGCCATCGCAATAAACGATGCATTGGCCGACATCGTTATGGTTGTGGCTTTCGCCGTTATGCCCGCCTTTGGCCGCCAGATAGAAACCGCGGTCGTCGTCCCGCTCGCGCGCGGCCATCACCTGAATGCCGGGCAGCCAGGTATCACGCAGGCAGGGGATGTCGGCAGCACTTACACGGGCCGGCGGGACGCCGGCGGTTCGACCAGTATCGCCGGTCGTGCTGTCGTCGAAGAGCGTGGGCAACTGGCGGAAGAAGGGGTACCACTCCGCCAGTTCATCGTCGGTGGCTTGCGACGCGCCGAATGCGGCCAGCCGGTCATCGCCGATGCGCCGTCCATACCGATACACCAGGTTGCCCGGGATATTATCCACCGCGGCGGCGTCGGCGAAGTCGATATAGTAATTGCCGCTGATGTGCACTCGCTGGATATAGCGCCCGATCTCCTGAATCAACAACACATCATAGACATCGATTGCGCCGTTCGAGGCGCCATACAGCAGTTCCAGCGCATCGAACAGTGAGGCGCCGGCCTGACTCCAGTACCCCGGGCCTTCGTCGCAGCCGCCGTCGGGATGGTAACCGGCCAGGAAGCGGTCGAGAATCCACAGCGCTTTGGCGACTCCCTGCGCGCGGCGGCCGGCGTCCTCTTCGTGCAGCAGGATTGCGGACAGGCAATTCGAGGTGCACCAGGGTGACCAGTTATTCATCGGGCGATCGCTGTGCATCCCCATCCACCAGTAATCGGTGCGCGTAAGGAAGGGATCGAGGATGCGCTGCCGCAACTCGTGCCGCAAACGAGCGGTGATTATCGGGGTGACGGCGTCCAACCGCGCGGCCAGCAGATAGGTGATCCAGGAGACCAGCGCGCCGGTTTCGGCGGCAAACAAGTCCACATTCGGCACGGCGGGATCGGGCAGCGCGCCGTGGCAATGCGCCGGCAACACCCAGGTCGATTCTTCGCACAGCGTCCAGAGGCCAGCGATGATCGCGTCGAGAAAGCGTCCTTTCCCTTCCAGACACTCGGCGGTGACCAATTGTCCCAGTGCGGTGCGCCGGACAAAATAGCACGCTTCGAAGCGCGCCCGATTTCCGGTGCGGCTAAAATCCAGGTATTGGGTCGCTAACAGCGGTGGCCACCCGGCAGCCAGCGCCTGCTCGCCGTGCGCCAGATTGCGCGCACGCACCTCCGCCGGCACTCCCTCCCACGCCGCGCGTTCGTCGATGGTCGGGAAGGGATGGTATGCCGCCCCCGCTACCATGATTAAAGAAGACCCTCCTTTACCGGGGGGTCTTCTTTTTTGGTGAAGCGGGGTTCTACGATCCGCTCCAGTAAAGAAGAATATCCTCGATTCACGCTCAAATCTTCCTCTCTCGCCTCTCTTTACGGTCGTCGGTTGTCATCGGGTCGGTCGTATTGGTCGTGGGTTCATTGCGGGGTGCAATCCTCGGCGTACATTGTTGTCGCGGCAGTAAGTATGTTATCATCTTTATGGAACACGGGTATCTGAATGAGTGACAGGGAGTGGTTTGATGATTGAGCAATTGCCTGATGAAGTCCCTTCAATCCAGGTTACGGAAATTGGCGAGTTTATCCGTTTTGGCTCTTGTGAACGTCGATTTAAGCTTGGGTTCAACAAGAGAGCGGAGGCAGAGCGTCTTCCTTTTTTCAGCCGATTATTCAATCCTCTTGACCCAGTCCTTCAAGAAGCTGGGCGAAATCGGGAGAATGATTGGCAACGGACCCTGGATGATAATGGATTTCGGAATATCGGTGACGGAATTCCACGCGTGACCACTCAGGGCAGTTTGCCATCAAGTGTAACCCAACAAACGCAATCATTGACAGCCAGCACATCATGGAGTGATTTCATCTCCGGCATAAGAGATTTGCCAATCGGATCGCCCGCATACTGTAGAGAAGTTGAAGTCGCTGGAACCATGGGCGCTTTCTATGTAAAAGGGAAAGTCGACTTTGTTCTGGTGCTATGGAATGATGAAAATCGGCCTTACTTACGCTTGATCGAGTGTAAAGCGAGCCGACGGGATCGAACATACCACAGGGTACAGGTTGCTATCTATCGGAAGCTAGCCCAGGGTTTGTTGTTAGAGGCACCTCGCATCGTGAGTGGCTTTCCATTGCAGCCACCAGAGGTTGAATGCGCTGTTGCACGTGTTGATGAGACGACTAATAGCGTGCAGGATATTATCGCTCTTCCACCAATTGCTGACCTGGAACGCGAGGATTACGATATCGAGCGGCTCCTATCATCGGAAGGGCATCTGCAGAAAATTGTAACAACGAATGTTTTCGAACTACCCTTTCAACTATGTGCGAATTGTGATAGCTGCATCTATAACATCCACTGTCTTACTGAAAGTGCACGCCAACGGCGATTAGAACTTCTTGGGCTTGAACCTGCGAGTATCCGTCTACTTCGCAAAGTAGGTATCGACACTATTGATGCATTAGCGAGCCTTGATCCAGAGAGTGCGCAGGCCGTTGAATTGGCGTCAGCGGCAGGGATCAGTGACAATATCGAACGTCTGATTCGCATGGCTAGGGCACGTATAAGCACGCTTCCTGGTACCGAACGAACTGGAGATAACTATCCGGTTCTTTCCCTCCCCTTCTCGGGGCAAGGACAGTTACCTGAACATGTGATAAATGGTCAGCGTCTGGTACGTATCTATCTCTGTGTTGATTATGACTATGTTGAAGATAGGGTCGGGGCGCTTACTGCACATGTTACCACAAGTGATGGGTTATTATACACAGAGTATGCTGGGGAGGCGGTTCCTGATGTTAAGGAGCGTATCCCCAGGGAACGCGTCGAGGGTAATCCACAGGAATACGATGTGCGCCCGGTAACACGATCAAAAGATGTCGTCAGGTATAAGACGTCTAAATGGACGGGGCGCTTTCCTGAAGATACAGCCGCCGAGAAAGAATTGCTACAAGGTTTCTTATATGATCTCGTGGAGGCAATCGCTGAAGTAGCCGGATCTGATAGGGCACCTCTCCACTTTTATGTTTGGTCTCGCGGTGAGATGGCAAGCCTTGTAGAAGCATGTTACAGGGCTGGAGCTGGTGTGCTCGGTCATCTCAACCAATTGCTTGGTTGTCGTGAGGGAGTAGAACAACTCATCTATTCATCTCTCCAGGAAGAAGTTGACCATCGTTTTGCACTCGGTTGGACAGGAAGAGGCTTGACTGTAGCCACTTCTCTTTCCTGGTTCGGTTGGCGCTATCATTGGAATCGAGTCATCAACGGATCAGTTGTTCAACTCGACCATGTGTTCACCCAAGACATCTTTGACTTTAAATCAACGCTCCGAATGCGGCCAGGTCCACCACCGGAATGGGCGAAACCAGATGATGATAGTGCTCCCATTAATCGTTTTGAGATAAGAAGCCGGTTTAACGATTCGTTACCGGCACCATATTGGCGTGCTATTTGGGGTGAATTACCTGATACCACACAGGTACGTGATGCTGCGACCGCTCATACGATAGCTCGATATCAAGGAGCAGCGGAGGTCGGTTTTTTAAAAGGATACCTGGTTGCGCGCGCCCAAGCCCTTCGTTGGATAGAAGAGCGAGTAACATATAAGAATCCAGAAATCATAAAACCAGTGCTTTCAATTCGCAATCTCACCACCTTTTCTTTAGGCGTAAACACCGTGGCAAATGCAGCGTTGGATTTCTTGCGGATCGACCAGCACGCTAAACTCACCGAGTGGATGTCGTCGCTACTCTCCCCCCCGGCTTATCGGATTGCTTCTGGCCGGATGGTACCTATTTCAGGTATACACGTCGTCGCTGGCAATACCCTTGAGGCGAATATCGATTTATCCAATTATCCAATCGGATATGCTGCTTTTGAATCAAACTGCACGATTGGTGAGGGATTCGTGCGACTGACCCCATGCTCACCTGATCCGAAACATGGACAGACATTGAACCAAATTATTCGGGGTGGTAGCACATGTAAAGTCGCCGGTATCGATTGGGAACGACAGATTGTTCGACTTGAAGTCATACCCTTCACAAACCGAGGCGGAACAGCATATCTCCTTCCTAGTATTGGGTACCAGCAAGGAAGGCAAGGCTATTCACACGCTACATTAGACGAGAGTCCTTCTGACTTCGTAGCAAGCAGGGTTGATCGAACATTGAATACGCGACCTAATCAGCCGGTATACCGATGGTTTGATCCTACGAATCCGCAAATACCTCCAGTGAACCGTACTGGTTCGACTCGCACGGCAGAGTATCAACAATTGATTGATGACCTCCGAATTCCCTGCGGGAGTAGCATTGAGCCGCTTGAAGCAAAGCAGAAGCAAGCGTGCATTGATGGATTGGATACGCGAATCCAGTTACTTCAGGGACCTCCTGGAACTGGTAAGACAAATACCGTTGCCATTGCGGTTCAGTTACGCTCGATGACTAGGCTCCAACCTGGCAGTATCGTCCTGGTTGCTGCACATACTCATACAGCAGTCGATACGCTGTTACGGCGAATTAACCGTTCACTTGCTCCATTTGCTGATAAAGCGCGCTCCTTAGGTCTTGCATCACCCAACCTTGTCCTGAAAAAAGCAATTTCATCTGGAGACGAGTTAGACCCTAATGCCCCGATCCAACAAATAGTTGCAGATGCTTGTGTATCTGAACTCCGACGTTCGGTACGCGGATCGATTGTAATTATCGGCGGAACAACTAACGCGTTACTCAAAATGGCAGGAAAACTTAATCAGAGTTCAAGTTTCCAAGGATTTACCGTCCCACTTCTGGTAGTAGACGAGGCTAGTATGATGGTTTTCCCTCATTTCCTAGCTCTAACTTCCTACCTCGATGCCAACGGCGAAATACTGTTGGCTGGTGACCATCGGCAGTTAGCTCCGATTATTGCACATGACTGGGATAACGAAGATAGGCCTCCTGTTGTTCTGTACCAACCATATGTGAGTGCTTATGATGCTGTGCAAAATATTAAACAGCTACGCATTGTTTCGGATAATGCCATTTTGCGTTCTGCACTTGATTACACGTTCAGACTGCCCGCTGAGATCCGAGAGTTGATCGCTCGCTTGTATCGGCTGGATGATATTTCGTTAGATGGTCGGCCTGCTGATATTCCGACACCAGAGAGTAGTGCAGGCACGGAAGGTTGGCGTTTGCCATGGGAATCGCAGACGGGGTTATTCTTAGTCGTACATGGTGAACGGGAATCCAGAAATAGAAACGAAGTGGAAGCTGCGATCATTAGGGAATTGGTCGCTGCAAGTGGAGATGTTACTCCGAAATCAATAGCAGTCTTGACTCCGCACCGTGCACAGCGAACGTTACTAAAGCAGAAGCTCACTCCCTATATCGGACATACGGATAGTCCTGTAGGTATTATCGATACCGTCGAACGGTTACAGGGAAATGAATCACCAACAGTGATCGTATCTGCCACCGAAAGCGATCCGACTGCAATAAGCATGAATGCTGAGTTCATTATTGACCTTCGGCGATCAAATGTTGCGTTTTCACGCGCCCAGGAACGGCTAGTCGTACTCTGTTCCGAGTCGTTACTCGACCACATTCCGGCAGAACTGGACCATTATCAATCGGCGATGCTCTGGAAAGCACTTCGCTTGTCATGCCCACAGGAGATCGCAAGTATTGTTATTGAGGTTGAAGGCGAAAGCTACCCTGTAAAAATCTACACAGTTCCTCAGTCGCTCAGAGCATAAAGTCACCGCAAAGGGGGAGGCATTAATCTAATATCCTCCCCCTGATATGATTTTATCGGATACCGGCGAACTCACATATATCCGATATGACGTAGGATTTGCTAGTGTCTGTAATGCACTGCTTGTCATCTTGGATTAATGCTGCTGCGATCAATTGTACCAAGTCAGCATTTACAGCGTTACCTAAAGCTTTAAAAGCCTTTGTGTCTGCAGATGGTAGATGAACTAATTCAGCCAAACCTTGCAGACGTGCACATTCCCGTGGGGTCATATAGCGTTTTTGCCAAGCCACGATCGGTACTTGTGTGGCTGTCATTGCTACGAGCGAGGGGGAAGTTGTAGGCCTTTTCACACGAACACCTGATGCACGGAATTGGATAATATATTTCCAAATATTCCTTTCCCCACCCTTACAGTTCCACTCAAACTTCTGCCAGCTAGCCGGGAATTCAAGGATTTTAGGTTTCCATTTCTCAATCCATTCTTTATGACGATCATAAAAATCACGATTTTGTCGTATGAAGTTTACCTTCCATCGTGGGAATTTATCTTCCTGAACCCGGGCATAAGATGGCAATGCAGCCATTAATGCGTCACCAGTAAGGTTTGATAATGATGCACCATGACTGCCGGTATGATTTTGCAAGCTGTCATCGCCTATCGCGAAGGGTGCTTGAGATTTATAAGGATATGTCGCACCAAATTCCATAGACCAGATCGGAAAAGATGGTAAATCCTCATCCTCGGGCATCATATCGAGGAATTCTTGCCATGCTGTTAAACAATCGATGGCACGTTGAGTTAGTTTCCTGGCATTCAGTGGTGTCTCCTCAAGTGCACTTGTGATGGTGAGCAACGCGTTCTCGTGCGCCTCTGGCCATTTGAAATGATCAAGTCCATGCAAACTACCAACGATAAATAGTCGCTCGCGAACTTGTGGTATACCAAAATGGTGTGGGGATAAACGCTTGCACGTGATTGTATAATCTCCATCGGCAGCAATGCATAGCCTTTCGCAGAGTCGAACCCACGTCATTCCATTATCATGTCGTTCTAAATTTGGCACATTTTCCAGTATGAAATATTGCGGTTTGTGATGGTCAATTATTCGAATAACATCACTAAATAAACCTCCCCACTTTGGACAATTAAACCCATTTTGTTCACCTGCCTTCGAAAATGGTTGGCAAGGGAAACCTGCACAGAGGATATCATGTTCTGGAATATCACCGGCAGGTATTTGACGAATATCACCATTAGGTACTATTCCAAAGTTGTCGTTATATACATGTTGAAGATTCACGTCAATCTCAGACGCAAAGACACATCGGTGACCCAAGCGCTCTAGAGCAAGGTGAAAACCGCCTAATCCAGCAAATAGGTCAATAAAGTTCATGCCGTATCCCTATGTTTGTTCCCTGTCCCGGGGAAAATGGTACAAATCTTGCAACGACTGAGTGCCCGTAATCGAAAAACAACGGAAAGCGGACGCTGGGGATCAGAACCAGAAGCTAGTATAGCATGATGCCAAGGTGCCTGGAATACTGTTTATCCTTGCCGTTTTGTCCTGTATACCCCGTCAGCTAGCTCTCAACTGATCGCCAGTCATAGCTTTACACGTTAATTGGCCTTCGAACAATCAACTCTGCTTCAGTCAAACTGGAAACCTCGTCCAGTCTTTCAACAGCATCCAGATCCGTCCGTCGTCCCCGTCCCGCTGGGGTTCGACGCGGGTCTTCGTTCCCTGTGCCCGGAATCAACCAGAACTCGGCTGTCCCAGTGCGGGTATCTGGATCAAAATGAATTTTCCTAAGGAATGCCCGGATAATAAGGCGCTGTTCTTCAATGGTCCCGGCGAGCAGTACATTTCTCGCCATTCGGATACGTTGGCAGGCCAGACTATACTGCGAGTCGACCGCTTCGTCCAGCATTTCACGCTGTGCCGCTTGCCGACGGACGGCATCTTCCTGTTGCTGCAGTTCATCCATTTCCTGGCGCAACGTCTCCAGGTGTGCGTTGACGAAATCACGGTTGGCATCGCTGATGTTGCTCAAGACCGTCGTGACTGTCTGGCTGAGTTCTCGCTTGCGAGTAGCGATGGTGTCTAGTGTCATCCTGCCTTGCGCCTGCTCGCATGTGGCGTTGGCCGTCAGTTCCTGCCGGATCATCCCCCGCAGTTCTTCTTCACCCCCATTACGCAGATAACGTTGGATGATGTCATCGATCTGATCGAGTACCCAATTATCCAGCGTCTCTTGCGAGATGACCGAGCGATGGCAAACGGCATTGCCTTTCGAGACGTAGCCATTGCAGGCGTAGTAGTACGTCTTCACCTTCGTCCCGTCTTTGCGTGCGCGTCCCTTCGTGGTTGAGTACCCTTGCCAGTAATGTCCGCAGCGGTCACACTGGATGAGACCGGAGAGTAGGTACCGCGATTTGGCTCCTTTCCCGACACGATACGATGGCCCGGTATGTGTTTTCCGCCGGTCTTCCCGCTTGGTACGCGCCAGTTCGAATTGCTCCCTTGTGATTAACGCCGGATGCGCAGCGGGGATGACGATCCAGTCGGCTTCCCGATTCTGCTCGGCGCCTCCACCGGGGATACCATTCCGACGCACGGCCTTGCCATCAGCAATCTTATGGAACTTGGCAAAGGACAAGCGGTTCCACACCATATCGCCGACATAGGCGGGGTTGAGCAGGATATCGCGAATGGTGGTCATCGACCAATCGGCGCCATGGTAGCGTGACCAGCTTCCGCCGCGAGGGGATGAAATCCCCAACGTATTGAGCTTATCGGCAATCCCTTTGAATCCGAGACCATCACGCGTATACCACGTGAATATATTCCGCACGATCTCCACCCGTGCCGGATCGCTCGGGGCCAACTTGCAGCGGTCAGCTTTCGAGGATTTCATTGATTCGCCGCGTTCGATAACTTCATCGGTCATGTTCCCCTGGGCGTTCAGCAGCACTTTTGTGCCGTCGGGCTGGTAGCGGACAATTTTTCGAAGCATACCAGCGCTGCTATAGTACGCGAGGTCATAACCAAACGGCGGCGTGCCTCCATTCCACCATCCTCCCGCCACGCGTGAGAGTTGCCCGCGGATGGTCACCAACGACAAATCTTTCGATTCCTGGCGCGCCTGCCACTGTTTCACCGGGCGCAGTAAGTCGTCGGTATCATCGCCGTTGAATCCCTCGGAGATATAGACGATCTCGATCCCGCGCTTGCGCAGCGTGAAGCGATAGTAGCCGGCTTCGTCGTTGTCCAGGCGGCCAAAACGCTTGACATCATAGACCAGCACATGCGTAAACGGGCAATCCCGTCCTTTCGCATCCGTGATCAGCTCCTGGAACGCCTTGCGCCCTTCGGTGGACGTGCCGCTGATGGCGTCGTCGATATAGTAATGCAGCACCTCGTACCCATGCTCCAACGCATACCGGTCAATCGCTTTGCGCTGATCGCCGATGGATTGTTCTTGCCGATCCGTCGAGCGGCGCAAGTAGCCCACCGCCGGTATGGTGCCACGGGCCGTCATCGTTTGTGTAACCATCTTACTGGTTCCTTTCTTCGTGTAATGGCTCGGCATTCATGGCTTCGGGGGGCGAAAGAGTCAAGTCGCGTGGTGGAAGCGGGTCACCGGGTTGGCCCATACGCACGGCGATCCCCGCCAGCAGGCGTAAGGCATGGTGCAGGCTCTCCCGCTGTGACGGCATTGCGGGTGTCATGGTCGCTCGCACCGCAAATTGAGCCGCGACATCCAGACTCGACTGCGAAGATTTTCGTTGTTCGCCACTTACAGGCATGTAGACACTCCCATTGCAAATCACCAAATCAATCCAAAATCGTCATCATCACTCGCTCCAGCGATGGGATGCGCAGCATGGCGCCCACCGGCAAGTCGAGTGGAAAACAGATATCATTCCAATCACAAATCACCCACCAGAGCGTGGGATCACCCAGATACTGATATGCCAGCAAATCGATCCGGTCGGCATCCATGACCACGTGAAAGCGGTCATCTGGCTGGGGCGTCGTGTCGACATGCGGTCGGCTGCCCAGGAATTGGGTGTCGCCATCTTGGTAGATCACGCAATCGCGATAGCGTGAGCGATCATTGATCATCGGCGCACCTCACTGGCGTTCACCGATTGGGCGACCACCTCTTCCAGCGTCACCTCGACATCAGCGCGTTGCGGCAGCAGTGTTGCCGGATCGAAAAGATAGCTATAATGCGCACGCACCTCACGGACGAGACACTTTGTGCCGGGATACAACTCACCGAAGAAGAACAGTACCTGGTGCGGCGCTTGTTTCAGCATCGTGCCGGCATGCGTTGGATAGAGCAGCGCCTGCAGCCAGGCCACCTGCTTCTTCACATCTTTCTGGTAGAAGGCCACGGTAAAGCTGATCTTCCGTGCATCGCCCGCCACGAACTGGTAGCGCGGGTGACTCATCCCCGGCACCACCAGCGTGGCGTAGCTGGTAGATTTGCTGTCGACGATATCGTTCGGATTGTATTGAAACGCCAGCCGTTCGCGGGTGACGGCGTCGACCAGGTAGGCGGTTAATGGTTTGGTATTGGCCATCTGTCATCCTCGATTGTCGTAATTGCGAATTCGACGTTCCTGGACATCGCGATAGACCGCGCGGGCAATCTCCCGGCCATCCAGCGTAACCACCATGTCCCCCGGCGTCTGGCTCCCCAGCGCATCCAACTTGCCGGCGATCAATTCCAGCAAATCCCGCACCGGCTCACTGGCAGATTGCGCTGTTGCCACCTGTTGCTGCGGACGCATCGGCACCGGCATGATCGGGCGCACGACCGGCGTGCCCGCCGTGGCTGGCGCCAACGTCGGCGGCATGACCGACGGCAAGTTGTTGCCAAAGGCGAAAGCCTGCTGCATGGCTTGCTCCGGGAGATGTGCGGCGCGCGCAATCCCACGGCTGATGGTGTCAAGCACCGAGAAGCCGGATTGCGACAGCGTGGAGAGCGGGCCCAACTCGGCATCGGAATGCGGCAGCAATTTGCCCAACTTATCGAGGCCGGCTTTCAGCGCGTTGAACGGCGCCATGGCCGCCTGCGCAATGCCGTCGGCCAACGCCTGCATCAACTTTTTGCCAGCCTCCTGCGCGGTGGGCAGCAGGTTGGCAAACCCATTCACCAGGTGTTGGAAGGCGCCAGTGGCGGCATTCTTCACCCCATCCCAGGCATTCACTGCCCAGCTTTTCACCGACGACCAGGCCGATGCCGCGGCGCCGCTGATGCTCTGCCAGACGCCGTTGATCGTGGCGCCGACGGCCTGCATGGCATTGCCCAGCCACGGGTACATCGCCGAAATCTCACTGACTGCACTGCTACTGGCAGCTTTACAGCGATCCCAGAGCGAGCCGTGCCCGTTGGCGATGGCCTCCCAGGCGCCGGTCGCGATGTTTTTCGCCAGTTCCAGGTTGCCGCGATGGAACACAACATACGACGACACGCCGGACTTGATCCCCTCCCACGCCTGACTCGCGCCAGCCTTAATGCCGTTCCAGGCATTGCTGCACCACCCGCCGATGGCCGATGCGCCGGCCTTCACGCCGTTCCAGATGGCGCTGCCTGCCGTTTTTATCCAGCCCCACACGTTGCCAAGGAACCCTTTAATGTGGTCCCAGTTTTTATAAATCGCCAGCGCGATCCAGCCGATGGGACCAGCGACCACCGCGAGGATGGTGATGCCCCATTTACGGAAGAACCCCGTCAGCCAATTGAACACGGCCACCGCCGCTCCCTTGATGACTTGCCAGGCGCCGGTCAACCAGGTGGTGACGGTGCTCCAGTTCCGCCAGAGGAGAATCACCACGGCGATCAAGCCGATAATGGCCACGACGATCCAGGTGATCGGGTTCGCCCACAGCGCCGCGTTGAAGGCCCACGTCACCGCCGTCGCAATGCCGGTGGCGATAGACGATGCCAGTTGCGCGCCCCGTGCCGCCAACGTCGCGGCAATGCCGGCTAACGTGCGCACCCGCAGCACAATCCACTGTCCGGCCTGTGCCGCCAGCGCAGCGACGGCCCGCCAGCCGGCGATGGCATACTGTGCGGTCGCAATCCCGGCGGCGCGGAGTGCGGACACCATACCCTGGATGCCTCCGGTGACATTCCCCCAGGACATCGAGGCGATGGTCTTCAACTGGGTGATCGTGCGCACCAGGCTGATGGCGCCGGCCATCTGCAAGCCCATCAAGTAGTTGCCAACGATCTGCGCCCCGGCAATGGTGGCCTGAATGCCGGTCTGAATCAGCGCCGGCCCGAAGATGGTGCCCAACACAATCGCGGCCCACTTCACCACGCCGGCGATGGTATTCCAGTGGGCGACGAAGAAGTTCCCCACCACCGTCATGGTTTCCCGGAGCCAGCCCAGCGCCGTCACCACCCCGCGGATGACCTGCACGACGCCGGTGATGACCCACACCACGCCGGCAAACACGGTGGCCACCACCTGGCCGATGAAGCCCAGCACTTCCCCCACCGTTTGCCCGAACTGGCGCCAACTCCCTGTGGTGCCCGCGACTTCAACCTTCGTCGCTTGTACAATGCCGAAGACACGCCCCAGCGCGGTAAACAGGCCAACGAAGGCATGCACCAGCGCCGTGACGGATGGCTCGATGGCCGCGCGAATATTGCCGAAGAAACTGCTGAACCCTTGCCACAACCCCTCGAGGAATGCGCGCACGCGGGCATAGACCTGAAAGACGGTGACCACGAAGTTATACAGCCCAGAGCGTTCCAGTTGCGCCGCGATGCTCGCGCTCATGGTGCCAGTGGTGCCGTTGAAGCTGGTGATGAGCTGCGTTATCCCCTGGAAGACCGCCTTGATATTCGTCCAGGCATTGGTGAGCACATCGCGGATGCCGGCGAAGTTCGTCACCCACGCCTGGCGCAACAACCACACCACGGCGATGACCCCGGCAATGATGAGCATGGCTGGCAACAGGGAGGTGCCAACAGCGCTCATGGCACCGAGGAGAATCGGCCCGATGGTCGCCAACCCGGTCTGGATCGCGGGTATCAACAAGCCCAGCGAGCCGATGACCGTAATGACGGCGCCGACCACCAGCAGCAACGCCCTGGTCGCCCTCTGGCCCTTGGCCGTCTGGGGCGCGGGCCTGACCAATACCACGACCAGCCCCAACTACGGCCAGTCCTTCGTGCCAGCCGGTTTAACCAACCTGGCGGGGGTGGCGGGCGGCCTTTATCATAGCCTGGCTTTGAAGGCGAACGGAACCGTGGCAGCCTGGGGTGCCGGCTATACCAACAAGGGTGTCGCACCCCAGTATGGCCAGTCTGTCGTGCCGGCCGGGTTGAGCAACGTGGTGCAGGTCAGCGGCGGATACTACCACAGCCTGGCATTGACCGCCGACGGCAGGCTGGTCGGTTGGGGAGCCGGGACAAATAACACCGGCGCGAGCCCGTTCTACGGACAGCTCATCATTCCCGAAGGCCTGACCAATGTGACGGCCGCAGCGTGCGGAGGCTACCATAGTCTGGCCCTGAAGCCCGACGGCTCCGTGGTGGCATGGGGGGCCGGCACGACCGCCACCGGCGTCAACCCGGAATATGGGCAGGCGATTGTCCCGGCTGGACTGGCCGGCGTGGTGGATGTGGCGGCGGGCGGCTATCACAATCTGGCCCTGAAACCGGACGGCACCGTCGTGGCGTGGGGAGCCGGCGCTGTCAACACCGGCGTCAGCCCCTACTACGGGCAGTCCATGGTTCCGGACGGGTTGAGCAATGTCGTGATGACCTCCGCGGGCGGCTATCACAGCCTGGCTTTGAAGCTCGACGGCACGGTAGCCGCCTGGGGGGACAACACCTACGGCCAGAGCAGCCCGCCGGCCGGGCTGAGCAACGTGGTGGCCATCGCCGCCGGCCGCTACAACAGCCTGGCGCTGAAGTCGGATGGAACCCTGGCGGCTTGGGGCGCGGGCACCAACAACACGGGAGCCACGCCCAACTTCGGGCAGGGAATCATCCCGCCGGGAACAACCAACGGCATCGCCCTGGCCAGCGGCGGGTTCCAGTCGTTCCTCCTCAAGGGAGATGGCCGACCAAACCTGACCGTCCAGCCGCCCTCGCAAACAGTGGCCACCGGGGCCAATGTGTCCTATGCCGCCATGGCGGCCGGAAATCCGCCCTTGAGCTACCAGTGGAAGCTGGACGGGGCCGAGATTCCGGGCGCGACCGTCTCCGTGCTGTGCCTGACGAACGTGCAGTTCGGCGGCTCCGGCCAATACGCAGTCCTGGTATCGAACGCCCTGGGCTCGGTGACGAGCTCAAACGCGATGCTCACCGTCCTCTCCCCGCCGGTCATCAGCCAGCAGCCGAGCGACCAGACCGCCATTGCCGGGGCGCCCGTCACTTTCACGGTGCAGGCGGCCGGGTCGGCCCCGCTGAGCTACCAGTGGAGCTTCAACAGCGCCGGCATCCCGGGGGCCACCCAAAGCAGCTACAGCATCGCCGCCGCGCACCCGACCAATGCGGGCATTTACTCGGCCGTGGTTTCCAATGCCTATGGCACGGCACCGAGCTCATCCGCATTGCTGGCCGTGATCCTACCGCCTGCCATTACCACCCAGCCGTCCAACCAAACGGCGGCTCTCGGCGGGAATGCAAGTTTCAGCGTGCAGGCGGACAGTGCCACCCCGTTGAACTACCAGTGGTATTATGGCCAGACGAACCTGCTGGCGGGAGCCGACGAAGCCGCGCTGAGCCTGACCAACGTGCAGCCGGCCCAGGCCGGCAATTACTTCGTGGTGGTGAATAACATCGCCGGCTCGGCCACCAGCACCCTCGCAACCCTCACCGTGCTCATGCCGACCAATATCCTGTCCGGGCCGAAATTCACGCCCGGTGGAGAGTTCCAGTTCAACGTGGCGGGCAATCCCGGGAGCAACTACGTGGTCGAGGGCTCGACCAACCTGGCCGATTGGTTCCCGCTGCTGACCAACACCTCACCCTTCACCTTCACCGATGCCGATGCGGTGAATCTCCCGACGCGCTTCTACCGGGTGCACCAGACGCCTTAGCCCTAACTATTCAACCTAAAAACGCAGTGAAAAATGATGGGAGTGGGTGCGAATGACTGACTACCTTGGGGGATGTGATCAGATTTGAGCATGGCGATCGCTCACCCTGAGGGTCAGTCAGTTTCCTCCGTAACGTCAACCTCGGTTCCTGCGATAGTCCTGCCCGAGTCAGTGGCCGTGGACACCCCGGGCGGACTGATTCATGTGGAATAGGATTCCCAGGCGCCGCTGTCTCCAAGGTTGGAGTTGCTCCCGGCGGGTAATCCGAAATTTGTCCTGAAAATTGCCCTTGCACCCTAGCGCAAGATCGGCTAAAGATGTCTTATCTAAAGAAGCGGGTGTGGTTCAGTGGTAGAATGCGGGCTTCCCAAGCCTGAGATGAGGGTTCGATTCCCTTCACCCGCTCCATTGATTCTATTGGGTTTCGTG
>Ga0118677_10006567_pt1 | contig 19605 bp, 12 predicted proteins | sample AliMusrvi5mmetaG_FD_86154 | JGI IMG/M metagenome (GOLD analysis project Ga0118677, IMG submission 86154)
GATGAAACCGGGGAATTGCGGCGCCTCGCATGGGTGGAGTTCCAGAACGGAAACCAGATCAGCCACAAAAGCCACACGTTGTTCGCGTTCCCGGATGACGCCATGGCCGTCATCCGTAAAGGCCCGCCGAAAGGAAACGCCCCACCCCCCCGGGTCGAAATCATGAACCTGGGCCAGGCGAGGCGGCCGCATCCTCCCCATCCGGCCTTCCTGGAGGCCTTTAAACAATTCCGGTTGGATGGCTACAACGTCGTGACGGTACATTTGGGCATCGAGAACCAACACCTCGGCGTACTCGTCGTGGCCTCGCATCCGCCAGCGGCTTACACCTTCAAACAGGCGCGCCTGCTCGAAGACGCGATCGAACCCCTCTCCATCGCCTTCAGCAACGCTCGCCGCTACGAGGATCTGCTCCGGCTCAAAGACAACCTGGACAGCGAGAACAAGGTATTGTCCCAAGATCTGAGCGCGGCTTCGGGGGCGGCGACCGTCGGGGAGTTCGGCGGGTTGCGCCATGTAATGGAGCTGGTGCGCCAGGTGGCTCCGCTGGCCAGTCCGGTGCTGCTGCTGGGCGAGACCGGCACGGGTAAGGAGGTGCTGGCGCACGCCATCCACGCGATCAGCCCGCGGCGGAATAAACCGTTCGTCCGCGTGCAATGCGGCGCGATCCCCGAAACACTGCTCGACAGCGAGCTGTTTGGCCACGAAAAAGGCGCGTTCACCGGCGCCACCGCTCTCCATTACGGTCGTTTCGAACGCGCGCACGAAGGCACGCTGTTCCTCGACGAAATCGGCGAACTCACCGCCGAGGCTCAGGTCAAACTGCTTCGCGTTCTGCAGGAGAAAGAGATCGAGCGGGTCGGGGGCAACGAAACCCTGCAGGTGGATGTCCGCGTGATCGCCGCCACCCACCGCGATCTGTCCGAACGCGTCCGCCAGGGTCGTTTTCGCGAGGATTTGTATTTCCGGCTTAACGTATTCCCCCTTACGATCCCCCCGCTCAGGCAGCGAAGAGAAGACATTCCCCAACTGCTCCATTACTTTTTGAACCGCAAGTGTCGCGAACTGAATCTGCCTCTGCCCCCGAGTCCGGACGCAGACACGATGACTCAACTTCTGGCCTATTCCTGGCCCGGGAATGTGCGCGAGCTGCAAAACGTGGTGGAGCGCGCCCTTATCACCTCACTCAACGGGCCCCTCCGTTTCCCCGATCTCGGGAGCACTTCGCCGACGCCGTCCCGGACCCCGTCAGGCCCTGCTCTTTTCCCCACACTCGACGTCATGACCGCTGACCATATCCGCAAAGCCATGCGCGCGGCCCGCGGCAAAATCCAAGGCGCGGGGGGAGCGGCCGATTTGTTGGGTATTCAAGCCAACACCTTGCGCGCCCGCATGCGCAAACTCGGAATCGTCTATGGTCGCGCAGCCCAGCGTTGGGAAGACACTCCGTGAATCAGAATGGGATTGCAATGACCGCTGGGAAAATCCATAACGCGGTATGGCCAACTCATCCTTAACCGACTCCCGCACGGCCGCCACCCCGGCGACCTTCTCACTCGCGGCGAACTACGATCCGGACCTGGTCCCCCGGTTGGCCACCTACCCCGTAGCTGAGGTTTATGGGAAGCGGCCCGGCGACGGAATCGGCGGCGGACGGCCCCGCTATCTGGCCACCCCTCTCTCGCGCACCGGACTCAGGGACTATGTCGCACTGCTCGCCCGCCACGGCATCGCCTTCAACTACCTTCTGAACGGGGCTTGTTTCGGCAACCGGGAATGGACCCGGCCCTGGCAAAAACAAGTGACTTCCCTGCTGACCGATCTGCTCGAACTCGGCATCCGGCGCGTCACCGTTTCCACTCCCTTTCTGTTGGAAATGATTAAGAAACGCTTCCCGGAGTTCAAAGTGAAGGTGGGGATCTATGCACAGGTCGACACGCCACGGCGCGCGCGCTTTTGGGAAGACCTGGGCGCCGATGCCATCACCTTGGAGAGTTTCTCCATCAACCGGGATTTCCCCCGCTTGCAATCCATCCGCAAAGCCGTCCGGTGTGAATTGCAGTTGATCGCCAACCACCTCTGTCTGCCCAACTGTCCGATGCAACCCTATCACCAAAATGGATTTGCCCACGCGTCGGACTCCTCCGGAGTGCTCTTCATCGATTATTGCGTCCTGCGCTGCTCTCGCCAGCGACTGGCCGATCCGTCGCTTTTTATCAAGGCGGCCTGGATCCGTCCGGAGGATCTCGATGCTTATGTGGCGCTGGGATATACCACCTTTAAACTGCTGGAGCGGGGCATCCCCTCGGCGGAACTGTTGCGGCGCGTCCAGGCCTATGCCGAACGCCGTTATACGGGGAACCTGGCCGAGTTATTTCTGTCTTACGGATTCAAGGAGCCGGTCCGCCATGAAACCGCTTGGGCGTTTCGTCACTTCTGGAAACCCCGGCAGGCGAGTCCGCGAAAATTGAAGCCTTTGCTGGACCTAGCTAGGGAACAGGGCATGCTTTTCCCGCGAGATTCGATGCCCATCCAAATGGATTCCCGGTTGATTCCGGCGGATTTTCTGGATGGGTTCCGGAAGCGCGACTGCGCCTCCCTTTCCTGCGCAGAGTGCGGTTATTGCGAACGGATTGCCGCCCAGGCCGTTTCGATCGACCCGGAGTTTCGCGCAGCAATCCTGGGACGCTACGCCGGAATTGATGCCGATCTGGCCTCGGGAGATCTTTGGAATGTTTGAATCCCGCGCCTCGGAATCAGAGTTCCTTGATCACCCGGACTGCGACGCCGATCTGGCACGAGCCAGCTACCGGTTCATGGAGCGGGTTAATCTCCTGTTCGGCGGCATCCGGGTGGTGCGCCGTTTCCTCGCAAAAGCCGCCCTGGAACACACCGGGCCCCGTCCACTACGAATCCTGGACATCGGGTCCGGGAGTTGCGATATCCCGCTCGCGCTGAGCCGTTGGAGCCGGCGCTGTCATCTCAACCTGCACTTTACTTGTCTCGAACCCGCCGGCCCGGCCGCCCGAATTGCGCGCAAACGACTCGATCGGGCCGACGATCCCGCAATCCAGCTACTCCAGGAAAACGCATTCGATCATCACCCCGCCGAACCCTATGACCATGCGATCATATCGATGTGTGCACATCATTTTGATAATGACACCCTGGTCGCACTCATACGAAGACTCCGCGTCTTTATCCGGGGTAGTGTGTTGATCAACGACCTGCTCCGCACCCCCTTCGCTGTTGCGGGTGCGCGGTTACTGACCATCGGCGCGCCGGAGGGCGTCCGTCACGATGCCCTGCTTTCCGTCCGGCGCGGGTTCACGGTTCGAGAATTGCGGGAGATCTTGCAATCGGTCGAAGCCGCAGAAGTGGTCGTCGAAACCGCTTGGGCGTTTCGCATTGCCGCCACCGTTCGCTTTATAAAGGGGCCACTCGAAAAATAATCGTGGCTTAGCGCTCCGCCAGGGCCTTCTCAATGGCGGTTTTAATTTCTTCAGACTCCGGCGTGGTCCGACTGCCAAAGCGGGCTACAATCCGGCCCTGCCGATTGAGCAGGAATTTATTGAAATTCCAACTGATGGTTCCACTGAATTCGGGATCGGTTTGTTTATCGATCAGGTATTGATACAGGGGATGCGCAGATTTGCCTTTGACCGTTATTTTCGAAAACATTGGAAACGTAACCTTGTACCGCAGGGTGCAGAATTCCTGGATCTCGGCATCGGTCCCTGGTTCCTGCCCCATAAAATCGTTGGAGGGGAATCCGAGAACGACAAATCCTTGCGCCCGGTAGCGTTGATATAACGCCTCCAACCCGGTGTATTGGGGAGTGAACCCGCATTTGCTGGCGACATTTACGATCATCACTACCTGGCCGGTGTAAGCAGCCAACGTTATATCCTTGCCTTCGATCGTTTTGACGGGCAGATCATATATGGACGACACGGGCGTTCCTTTCGTTTCGGCCGCCACCCACTGGCCCAGCCCCATTGCTCCCCAGAGAATTCCGCACAGAATCACACTTTGCAGACTTTTCATAACATCTTCCTTTCATCTCAAAACAAAAGCCGGTCTTTCGCGCACTGTGCGAAAAACCGGCCTCCAGATTACCCCCATATCCCCGTTGCCGATGTTACTGGGGAATGGCCGCTAATTCCGCCTGTATTTTCTGCACCCGTGGGGAATTGGGATCAATCGACTTGAGCGCTTGGGTATAATATTCACGGGATTTCGAATAATAAACCGCGGCATCCTTATCGTTCCCCCCTTTTTTCATCAAATCCGCAATCCGCTTGGCATTCAGCCCTTGGACCATTTCGCGGGTGATCAGTTCGCCGGTAATAGGATCGATGGCCGGCTCCATTTTTGAAACCGACTCATTCAGGTACTTGATGAATCGTTGCGCCGCCTCCAGCGGGCGCCCCTGTTGCACATCGATATGTGCCTTGATCTTATTGATCATCGTCTCGTGCCAGAGTTTGTCTTGTCCGCTCACCCCCCCTTCCACCACCTTCAGGGCGGGTTCGAAGCGGTCCAGCCGGAAGGCGACATCCAGAATAATCCCGGCCACATTTGCCTGTTCCCGCGAATCCGCCAGGTGGGGCAGAACTTCCTCGCCCAAATCCAGTAAGGTCTTGAAATTCTCCGGCTCCCCTTTCTTCATGGATAGACTGTAAATATCGTCCATCCACCGGGCCACGTGCAGCGCGTCGAATCCCGCGGTTTTCAGTTCGATGATCCGGTCGAGAGCCAGCGTGACTTGCTCACCATCCTCCGCGTTGTGAAGATACGTCTGGGCGGCGGTTTCGCGGGTCACCGGTTTATCTTTCAATTCATAAATAGCCCATTTGCACAAAGCCACGAGGGGTTCATTTTGCTGGGCGTGCCGCAAGGGTTCCGCCAGTTGAACGAAATAGCCATTGAACGCGGCGTCAGCGGTTTTCGGGGCCAATCCCTTTACGAATTCAGCCGCCGGCGTCCACTCCTGCCGGGCCACCCACAGGCTGATTTGCAGCGAAATTCGCAACGGTCCGATTTCGGGATCCGTGGCTTCCTGACTGTTTAAAAACGCGATCAATAGACCGGCCTCGTCAGCCGCATTCCCTTGGATCAGGGCCGTACCAAACTCGCCCGCCAATCCACGCCAGACAACTGGATTCAACCGGGTTTTCAAGGGGGTCAAAACCAAAACCGCCGCATTTCCCGTCCCCTGTCCCCGCGCGGCCCGGAATTGCCAGCGAGCCAAAGCCGTCACCGTTCCCTCGTCCGTTTCATCTTTCAAAAGGGACGCCACCCATTCCCCCAACGCGGCAAATTGTTGTTGCGCAAAAAGATGATCTTCAATCAGACCCAGACATTGGTGGGCGGTCGCCGGATCCATCCGCTGCATGTCTTGATATCGGGCCTGAGCGGTGGATACCTTATCGGCGACCAATTCGACGGATAACAACCGCCGGAAAAAAGGGGTTTTATATTCGCTTAATGCCTTATTGGCCAGGGCGCCCTCCAGAGTGGATATCGCGTCCGCCGTCTTTCCCTCTTGCTGGAGCTGGTCTGTGGTCATCATGATTTTTTCGAAATCGGCCCGCGCTTTCTCTACCCGCGCCTGTTCTGCTCGAGCCTGGGCGATTCGAGCCTGTTCCGCTTGAGCCTGCTCGTTTCCTTTTGGAGTTTTCGACTTTGAACAGCCCCAGGTGCCGATCAGAAATAACGCCAGCACCAACCCCAAGATAGAATTGAAAACCCTCATGCGATCCTCCTTATACCAGTTTTCCTCAATACAGCGCTAATTTTGGCCCTCCCTCGCAGATTGGCAAGTAAAATTTGACAAAAAAATAGCCCCAGTCAAAAGATTGGATTCGGAAGTGACAAGCACCTCAAAAACCAACCCCTTGTCCGGGGCTGTTATTCAACTGCGGCAAAACCGCATCAATATCAATAGTCGCGACGAGGGCCGCGGCTGTCACGCCGATCGCCACCACCGCCGCCACCACCTTCGCGACGGGGACGATCTTCCAAAGGCTTGGCTTCATTGACCTTCAACGAACGGCCGTCGAGATCCTTGCCATTGAACATTTCGATCGCCTTGTTCGCATCAGCCTGCGTTTCCATCTCAATAAACGCGAAACCACGAGACTTGTTGGTGAACTTATCGATCATCAACCGGCAGTCCTTAACCGCGCCCGCTTGGCTAAAAGCCTGGCGAAGTCCATCCTCAGTGCTGTTGAACGACAGATTGCCCACATATAACCGTGTACCCATAACCCATACCTCTTCTAACGGTGGTCCCGGGGCAACCGACGAATCGTACGACCGTCCAACATGAATTGCTTCGGAAAATTACTAACCACCGCCGCTTACTATAAGCTATCGCGTATAAAGCGCAACTTTTTTTTAATTTATTTTTTGACCGGCTTTTACCCGGCGAGCGGCATCCTGCCAGCGGTTCGGCAGACCACACGTCTCCCCCCCCGGCGAACCGGCAGCCGGCTGGACGTGAATATCCGTTAAAACGCAGCGCACGGTACCTATAAAGAGGCCAAATTCAGAGACCAGGGGCACCATGCTCCATTCCGTACTCTGTCGCGCCAGGTTTTTCAGGGACTCAGACCCGGTCTGTTGGGCCACATCCGCAAAGGAAGCTGCATATAAGTCAAAATTCCGTCCCCGCCCGTGGGCCTCCCGGTCTGGCCGCGCGCGCAAGCACAAGGCAGGGATCGACCGATCCAGTACCTCCAAGGTCCGGCGTTTTGACTCTGCTCGCACATCGAAGGGCACCAACATCCCCTCGGTATACACAAACATCTTGAAATCCTCGTTCGTGGTCGAGGGCTTCATTCGTCCGGAATAAAAAGCAAAGATCATCTTCATGAACCGCTGGATTTCACGACTCTGTTGCTGCAAAAACTCCGCACCCGGCACGCTGTTGGTCTCCTCGCCGGTCACCCAGTCGATTCGATGATAGACCAGCGCACCCGATTCCAGGTTGAAGACTTCCCGGTTATCGATCTTCTGATGCTTAAAGGCCAGATTAAACCGTTCGTCCGAACATTTTACATAATGCAGAGCTTCCAGCTCGGGCAGGGTCAGCACCGTACTGATCCGATTGTGCAGGGCCACCCGCACCCGATCAATGTTTTGGGTGGGCTCCTCGGTGTTTAAGTGGAAATCGACAAAACAGGCGGGGGTGATCTGCCCGGTGTAACGGTTGCTCCAGATTCCCTCCGTCACGTCCGCGTGCGCCACCGCCAATCGCTTCAGTTCCAGCGATAACAGGTGATAGCTCACCTTGTAATCCAGGCTGACGGTCGGATGGGTGGGCTCGAATCTGAGCCAGAGGTCCGCCACCGGATCCTTCGCCGGCTCGGAGCTTGCGGCGCAAACCGTAATCCCGATCAATCCCACCCCAATGGCCAATCCGTTCCGTATTCGATGAAAGATCCTGCCCATTTCTGCTCCTTAGCTGACGGTTCCCGGGCGGGCCTAACGCCAGACCCGACAAACGGCTAGGGAGCATACGGAAATGGTCCATTGAACGCAAGTTGTCTGTTCTCGGGGTTTCTTAAAAAGGAAAGGAAATGTGGTCTGAACCGCCGAAGAATGGGTCGGCTTGCTTGAATTTCGGGCCATAGGTAGAGGTCTGTTGGCAGCGATGCCAACAAGAAGAGTAGGCGGAACTCATAACAGAGGAGAAAATCATGACCTTTTTCGACATGCTGTTGGTCTTGATTGTATTTACGGTCTTGATTGCGCTCGTCCGAAGTTGACTGACGCAGCGGGTGCTCCGGAGCCGCCATGACAATTCCGGGGGAAATGTGAAGGCACCCCATATCGGAATCGATGAAAACTCCGGGAATTCGATTCCGATTCCAATTCAGACCCCGAGCGAGGTCACCAGAAGAATTTCGGCAGGATGAATAAACGTGAATAATGACCGAAAATCAGATATGTAATTACGGGTATGCGCCTGTTCCCTACTATTCCTGACGAGGATGCCACCTTGATGGCCCAGATCCGAGAGGGCCATCCTGAGGCATTGGAATGTCTGATTCGCCGCCATCAACAACCCTTAGTGAACTTTTTCCGCCGGATGGGCGCTTATATGGATGCGGAGGATTTGGCGCAGGAAACGTTCATCCGGGTTTATAAGTATCGCGATCGATACCAGCCGACGGCCAAATTCACCTCTTTTCTGTATACCGTGGCCCGGCATGTCTGGCTGGATCTCCTGCGCCAATCCCGTAAACGCGAGGAACTGACCCGCCGCCTGGAGTCGGACGGCCCCCGCAGTTCCGATGGCGGGCATCCGGCTGCGCGGTTGAAAATGGATGCCGACGGAGCGTTGCGCCGCCTGCCTGAAAAATTGAGGAGTGTCATCGTGTTGAGTTTCTACCAAGGCCTGAAATACGAGGAAATCGCCACGGTCCTGCGGATTCCGCTGGGCACGGTCAAATCCCGGGTATTCCTGGCCCTCGCCCGATTGAAGGAGGTTTGGCATGACGACGAATAATGTCCTTCCAACGGATTCATCACCGTTTCAGTCTGGCGCCGGCACCTGTCCGCGCGAAGCCGATCTGCCGGGATATTGGTTGGAATCCTTGTCTGCCGACCAAAAACGCGAGTGGGAACGGCATTTCCAGGAATGCGCCACTTGCCGCGCGGCCCATTCCGAATGGGAACAATTGTTTGCTCGAATGAAAATCAAGGAAAACCCGATAGTTGATCTGGCGCCCCGCGTCATGGCAAAAATTCCGGCTTCGGCCTGGACACAGCCAACGTGGAAAGAGTGGATCAGTGCGATCCGGCGACCGGTTTTGAAAATTGCCGCCCTATTGGCCGTCGTCGTAGGAATAGGGATTTTAGCGGGTACGGTCATCTGGATGAGTCGAACCGACCGGTCCCTTGTCTTTCCACAACTAGCGCAAAAAAGTTCACCTTCAAAACTTCGCCCGGCGCAGGAAGCGGACGCCGGTCCAGCCTTGCGCCGGTCCTTGGACTGGTTGCAGGGGGCACAGGAACCCGATGGCCGATGGGATGCCAAGACCTGGGGGGCACAACCACAGTTCGGCGTCGGCGTTTCCGCACTGGCCCTCCTGGCATTAATCCATAAAGAGCCGCAGGTTTTCGCAAGTCCCTATGCCGAAACGGTCCGCCGAGGCATCTCCCACCTGATCGACACCATGAGCGAAGAAGGGTTGATGGGGCCCTCCGTATCCGGCGCCACCTATAACCAGGGCTTGGCCACGCTCGCAATTCTCGAAGCGCAATCCCGCGAGAGCCATCCGGAATGGAAAGCGGCAGGGGAACGGGCCGTGAAATGGTTAATCGGCGCCCAACATCCTGACGGGGGATGGGGCTACATCGCGGGTGACACGCCCAACTCATCGGCCACCATCTGGCCTCTTCAAGCCTTGATTCGGGCCGAAGGGGACGGTTTTGCCGAAACCCGCCCCGCCGTTGAGAGGGGGCTGGATTGGCTAGCCCAATCGGTTACCTCTTCCGGTGAATTGGCCTATAATGCGCCGCAACCGTCTGCCGACACGCCGGTCACCCTGACCGCAGCCGGAGCGGTCTGTTTCCTCCTGCAACAACACGATTCGGTCCACCCCATGGCGCGGCGGCTGATGGCGGCTTTGAGGCGTCTGGCGCCGGACGGACGAATGGCGTCCGAGCCGAATTATTACCGGCAGTATTTTGTCGGCAAAGCCTTTGAACTGGCGGCGGATGCGGAAACCGTCCAACGGTTAGCTTCCGGGAATAACCGGTGGTTGACCTGCCAAGTTGCCAGCGGCCCCCAGACCGGGAGCTGGGAGGCGGTCGATCCGTGGGGCGGGATCGGGGGCCGGGTCTACTCGACCGCCCTGGCCTCACTGGCTTTGCCGGATTTTAATTAAATTTAATCTTATCCCAGAGGTCGCGGGCACCGGCGGGCGGTTCACTGCCCGGGAAGGGATAGAGCCAGATTCGCGTCCGGAAGGGCAAAGCTTTTTTCGCCCTACGCAAGACGAGGGCCGGCGCGGGCGCGATCAGGTTATAACCATCCGAATACCACCCGGCCCGGGGAGCGGTTTCTCCCTTTTCCACGCAAACAGAAGTCCATTCGCCGGCCGAAAATCCGACGAGCAGATTCGCCTCTGGAAACTGCGTCCGTGCAAAATCCCCCTCTACGGTCACCTCACCCGGACAAAACTGGAAGCGCGATTCCACGTCGTGCGCGCCGGCACCTATCACCTCGTCATCCACCACCCAATACCGTTTCCCGGGATAAAAGGTGATGCGGCGGCGGTGCGTCACCGGAATCAGCTCCGGACCATACCCCAGATTATACTCTGCCTCGGCGATGATCGACCCATCAGCCTCCTCGTCATAACGAACCGGGGCCGGCTGCCGGGCGATCCAAGTCTGGGGACTGGCGGCGCTGTTCTGCCCCTGCCCGTCGATCAGGAGGGTTGAGTGGGCCTTGGTGGTGCGGAGATAGGGAAAGAAGGAGATATCGCTCCAATCATACAAATGCCGGCCTGGATCGACGATCAGACTCCGTCCATAGGCGGACAACCAGAACGAGAGTTTGTCCTCATGCTGGTGCGAACGCCCGAACGGTCCCCCGTCGAACGCGAGATACAATTCCTTTGCCCCGAACCGCGAACCCTCCCGCAGAAACACCACGCCCGCATACGGATACAGACGGCTTTTTGTTTCCTCATCGGCTTCCGCGCCCAGCACCGCGCGCGACAGAGGAGTGGCCAGCATCTGGCGAACGTCGGAACCGCAAAACGGATCGCTGTCATTGAACGAGAGATGCTTGCCGTCCGGCGTCACGGTCTGCCGCAAATAACCGAGCATTCCGCGATACAGGTCCCGGAGGCTGTCCGGAATGGGAACCGGCAGAAATTCCTCAAGACTTAAAACACGGCCGATATTGTTGACCACACAATAATGATAATGTTGGGTCAGTTCGTCCTGCACGCCATCGGGCAGGACTTGGTCGCGCAAGGTTTCGCCCAGCCGCGAGAGGGCGGTATCAGCCAGGGGACGGGCCGCAGTCATCTCGGCAAAAAACGCCAGCGTTCCCAACTGACCCCGAGTCCCGATGGTGACCCAGTTGCCCTCGGTCTCGGGGATGACAAAATCCAGATACCAAAGCTGGTCATGAATGCTCTTGGCGATGCGCAGAAATTCGAGCGGTGAAAGCAGATTCGGCACGACCGGCAGGAGCGATCCGAGCGTCAAGGTCCAGGCCTCCAGGTGAATCGCGATGTTGAGGTAGGAGGCGAAGGCGTAGGGCACCCGATCCGGTGGAAAAGCATCCGACACATCGTTCTTGGCCACCCAATCGAGCATTAGGTCCATGGCCCTTTGCGCATAGGCGCGGTTACCGGTCGTGTGGAACGCCTGGGAGAGAACCTGGAGATATCCAAAGCGATTGAGGTCGTGCCCCCAATGGGCAGTGCCGGGATTGGACGTCCAATCGATGTTTTTGGGCAACTCATGACGTTCGCCGTAAAAGGAAAAGGCATTCACGAGACAGTCGTCAGCCGCCGCGCGTGAATCCTCGCTCTTCGCCAGCGCAGTGGGTGCCATCTTCAATTGTCCGGCACGAATCCGGTAATGGGCTAACAGGTCCGCGGCCGTGACGACGCCGGGAACGCCCAGAAGCCGCACGGCCTTTGTTTCAAACTCCGCGTCGGGCATGCCGCGATCGTCAAAACTGTGGAGGAGGGCAAAGATCTTTTTCCGTTCGGTCGCACCATTGATATCTTTCCGTTGCACCATATGCTTCCTATGTCCTTTCGAAAAGAATGGGAGCGTCCCATAGACTGCACAGACTATAGATTTTTAGGCTGTAAGGAAAGCCCGAGAAACCACAATATCCAATCAGGCCTTTGGGAAAATAACCCGGAGGCATTTATTGGCCGGCCCGCGATGGCGGATGGTTCTGAAAGACAGGCCGTTCTGGAATGCGGCTCGCAGAGGCGCTTGTCCTCCCAAGCGAAGAACGGCGCTCCTACGCGCCTACTACAGCCGGCACGCTTCCGTTCGTTGTAGCGCCGTGTGAGGCGCGTTTTTTCGCATCGCGGCAATAGAAAAATAATCGGCCACACCGTTACTCAGTGTCATTCAGCAGATGGATATTCTCGCCCGCCCAGACAATGGCCCGGCGGTGGCCCTCGCGATCGCGCAGGTGAAGGGTATCGCTGGCGGCGTCAAATTGCGCATCGCAGTCCCAGGGGGTGTTCGCGTTGGGCCGCGCTTGCAGAAGGGTGATGATGCGCGCCGTCCTGTCCGGGACCATCTCCACCGTCAGGCGCTGAACCGGCCGCAGCAGTTCGTCCACCGAATACGGCGCGGCGGAAATCGTGGCGCCAGCGCCCAGGAGGACTTGCACGCGCAACTCAACCCCTTCCACCGCTGTCACCCAGAAGGCCCCTTCGGCGCGCCACGGGTTGTAACTCTGCCAGTATTGGCGCGTCGTGGCCGATCGTTCCCACTCGACCCAATCCTCGACAACCAGCGTCGCGGGTCGCAGGTGAGTGAGGCGTCGCAGGACCTTGCGGCCCAGTCCGGGCCAGGCGTTCGCGGCATCGGACTCGATGATGACGAACGGCTCTTGATCTTCGACTCTCAGCAAATGGGCCGCGGGCTGGCCGGGCGCGGCGTTTTGCGAGATGCCATCCGGCGCTACCGTGTTATGCGCATCACTGAGCTTGGAGAAAGGCAGATCGGGGTGGGTGTAGCAGGGCGTTCCTCGATCGATCAGCAACGTCTGCCCGAAGGCTTCCAGGATGAAAGAATTCTTGTCGTCATGGGAGTGCCCCCCCCGTGCGCCACTCAGGAAGAAGAGGCGCAGGCCGGCGTGTGGATCGGACTGCCGCACGTCCACCTGTCCGGCGTCGAGGAACACCGTCAACCGTGTCGCGGGAATTATTCCCGGCTGAGCAGGCACCAATTCCATGTGTTGCAGGTAAAGCGGATCGGTCGACGCCGGATAGGCGGCCCGCGCCAGGTGCTGCCATTCCACCACTCCGAGCGGGCCGGCGAAGAAAGCGCTGATCGGCGGCGGAAGGGGCCGGCCCTCAACATTCCCATCCGCGTAGGACAGCACGCGCGGCGCCGCGCAATCGGTGCGCAAGTTGGTATAGGCCCAGTGGGCCGAAGCCGCGATACTCGGCGGCGTCTCCTCGCGCACACTGCGTCCGCTCGCCCGGGCGAGCACATGAAGCAGCTCGGGTACGAAATACAGGGTGTAATTCAGATAGGCCGGCCCTTCCTCGGAAACCCCGTCGGACTTTATCGCCGTGGAAAACACCGAGTGGATCATTTGGCGCGCTTCCTCGATACGGCGCGCTAATTCGCCGGGATAAAAATCGCGCACCGCGTAGGCGGCCAGGAAACGGCCGTGCTCGAAGACCACGCCCTGATTCATCGTCCGGACGTAACTGCCCGGTTGCATGATTCCATCGATGTCAACGATGCCCTTATCGTGCACCGTTTGCGCCAGAAGCTGACGTCCCGCATCGGTCAAAACATCGCCGGCCCAGTCCAGGATCATCGCTACGGTGGCCGCGGCATAGGATTGCGCAAAGCGCCCGTGGCTGAGCGGCACGCCGGGCAGCGCCTCAATGCCGTACTGCACCCAACGCTCGCACTTTGTCCAAGTCAAGGCCCAGCGTGCGGCCATCCGCAGCATATCGGACCGCTTCTCGATCAATCCCACATAGGCCAGCGCTCGGACCCGGGGAAACGGAGCGGCGAAGGGTGATGGGGTTACGTTCGGTCTCCCATACTGGCCGGCATCATACGGAATCACCGGATTGGCGGTGGCCTCGGGTGAATTCGTCAGGTACCCCTCCGTTTCGCGGACCTTCTCTGTCCATTGCCCCGCCAGTTGCGGACTGTGTAACTGTTGGCGCAAGCGTTGCAATCCTTCGGAGTCGAAAAACAAGGATACTCGCGGTTGTGGATCAACGGGAACTTCTGGCGACAAAAGGCCGGGCCAGGCCGGATCCGGACAGACCTGGGGCGTCGGCTGGCCCGGCTTGACCAGCATTATCCACATCACCGAACTGCAGATCGGACCTGCCGCGGGAGCGATGAAATGGACTTCCACTGCGGACAGGTGGCGCCCGGTTATTGCGCCAGTGAACTCGCCGTAATCATCGACACCCGGCATGCCCGGCGCGACTTCCACCATCCGGCCATCAATCTCGGCGTGAACGCTGACCCTCGCCTGACGGGCGGCGAGAGCGCGCACCTTCAGGAATGCAAAACCGGTGAGATCCGCCTCCAGTTCGCCGCGTAAAATCAGTTCGCTACCCGCACCAGCCGACGTCCAGACGGCGAGTGGCGCATAGCCAACCCGCCAGCGCTGCTCGCTGCAACCGCGTCCGGGCAACAGGCGCCAGTGCTCAATTTCGCTAACGGCGCAATTCACCAGGAAGAGGTGGTCAACGATCATTTCCCGGTCATTATCCGGATAAGGCACTGGCTCCATCCGCCGGAAGACGCGCGTACCGTCCTGGTATAGATCTTTTTTCCAGTCCTCGTCGGGACGTCGTGTAATGGGATTAGGCATTAATTAACCGTAAAGATCGTGCCTCTTTGCATATACCGCATCGACGCCACGACCGTATTTCCGTAAGCCCCCAGATTTACCCGACTTCCGTTGGGTGAAGGCTCATTGTTGTAGGGACTGGCCCGATCTCCGGCATCGATGCAAGGACTATCATTGGTGAGCGAGGCACTCCAGCTTCCCCCGCTGAAATAACCGCCCACATACTGGCCCGCACGGGACTGCAAATGATAATAGGTCGTGTCCACAAACAGAGGATCGACCGACATACAACCGTCGACCTCATTCGTCCAGAAACTGTCGGCGGTCTGGATATCGCAATAGGCCACATGCACCGTTCCCGTTAAATCGTCGCCATTGCCCCAGAAGATCGAATTGGTAGCGAACACAGCCCCTCCATTTCGAATCCCCTCGCCCAGGTTATCGGCGACCGTACAGTTCACAACAATAGCGGTGCCGCCGACATAAAGGCCATCCCCGGAATTATTGCCCGCGATAACTCCCAAACTGTCGTTTCGACTGATCAGCGTATTGCGCGCCCATAAAACGCTATTGCCCAGGATGCAGATTCCCCCCCCCGCCGTTCCATAACCACTACCTCCATTATTAAAGGAACGATTCGATACGACCACAGACTGGATCAGGGTCAGATGGCTGCCCCCAATGGCGCAGAGTCCGCCGCCATAGGTCGATGAGTAAGCGCCGCAGATCACACTGTTGTTTTTGATCAGGCAATTAGTAAAGAGGACCGTGCTGTTGTTGCACAGAATTCCACCGCCATAGAGATCGTCATACATCGAATTATATGAGGCATTATTTGTGATCGCGCAGGTGTCCACTTTTAAACTCGAATTAGCGATATATAATCCGCTGCCCAAATTGGGCTGGGTCGCATAATTTCCGCCGGTCAGCGTTACTTTCTCCAAGGTTCCATTGGACACGCTGTTAATAAACATCACCCGGGTCGTCCCACTCGAACGCCGGAGGCTGGTCGGCCACAGGTTCGGATCGTTCGGACCCGGCAGGTTCGCATCGCTCGCCGCCTGATAAGCGCCCCTGACAATCATGTTTGTTCGCGACAACCAATTCACCTGGTTTGAAATGCCGAACGACTGCCCGGCCAAATAGATACTGTCCCCATTTTCCGAAATATCCAGCGCCGCACTAACCGTCGGAAACGCGCCCGACCAGTTGGTGCCGTACAGGCCGGTGCCATTGGTGGACACGTACCAGGTAATCGACGAGGCCACGGTGGTGAAATTGCTCACGGAAGACCAGACCGCTCCCGCCGCATTTGAAGCGAGCGCCTGATATTGATAATTACTGCCTGCCAGTAATCCGCTTACCAGAGCGTTGAAGGGGCCCGTCGGCTGACCGGGAACGGCAAAGATGTTGGTGGTCGCCGCTCCCGCCACCCAATAATAGAACCAGACCGTGGGATCGTCGCCACCGGTCGCGGTCACCTCGCCCCGAAGGGTGGCGGTGCGGCGGAATACGGGGAAAGCGCCGTTATTCGTCACGCCGGGTAGTTCGGCAGTCCCGAAATTCTGCAGCCCGGACCAATCTGCTCCCGCACCATTGGTCACATAACATCGATAGAACGTATTGCCGGCGAGTGACGTCAAATTCGTCGAAAACACCTGCCACATGGGCTGGGAGCCCATGTCAATGATGTGCAGCCAGGAACTGGTGCTTTCGGTTCCCTGATCGCCGCGCTCATCCCAGCAGATATAGGCGGCCGGAGCTCCCTGGCCGCCGTCATTCAGTACTTCCCCGCCCAGGGTCCCGGAGGACGGACCGACATCCGCCGGAGGATAGGCATAAACCGTCAACTCGTTGAACACCCCCGGCTCTTCCAGGAAGGTCTTGGACGCCACCGGCGTGTTGCCGTAAGCGCCCAGGTTGATGCGATGTCCACTGGGTTGCGGTTCACTGGCCCACAGGCTATTCGTAGCACCCACATCAATTGCCGGATTGTTGGTCACGTTGGAATTTGTCGACCACCCGCCTCCGCTGAAATAGCCGTTGGTATAAAAACCGGCGCGGGATTTCAGATGACAATTGGTGGTATCCCCAAATAGCGGGTCTGTCCCCAACACACATCCGTTGATCAGATTCGTCCAGAAGGCATCCGCCGTCTGAATCAGACTATAGGCCACGGACACGGTTCCGGTCAGATCGTCGCCGTTGTTCCAGAGGATTGAATTCGTCAGCCCCACTGTTCCCACGTTATAAATTCCCTGTCCCATATTTCCTGCGATGGTGCAGTTCAGGATTGAGGCTTTGCCGCCAATATAAAGTCCATCTCCCACATATTGGCCCACGTCGGCGATCGTCGCGTCGTTAAATGTAAAGAGACAATTATTGATCACGCCGGTGGTGCCGGCGCCCATATAGAGACCGCCCCCCGGTGCGGAATAGGAAGCCGCGGAACCGCCCACGGTGTTGCGGGTGATGACCGTTCGCGCCATGGTCAACTGACCGCCGCCGATCGCAATGCCGCCGCCATAAGCACTCTGATAATTTCCACAGGATAGGACGTTATTTTTAATCAGACAATTGGTCAGCGTGAGCGTGCTTGCTGTCGAATAAATCCCGCCACCATATCCAGAAACAACCGCACTATTATTCGTGATCGAGCAAGAATCCAACGTCACGCTGGATCCGGAAATCACGATCCCCCCCCCGTTGGCTATTCCATTTCCCCCCGTAATATTCACTTGCTCCAGTCTGCCGTTGATGACAGAACCGATCGACAGGATCCGGATCGTCCCACCCGCACGCCGAAGGGTCGTCGGCCATAGCGCCGGGTCGTCGGCCCCGGCAGATCCGTATCGCCGGTTGCCTGATATCCGCCGCGGAGGGTCATGTTCGCCAGGGACAGCCAATTCACCTGGTTGGTGATCCCGAACGAATGGCCGGCCAAATAAATCGTGTCGTTATTTTCAGAAACAGCCAGGGCTTCCAAGAGGGTCGCAAAAGCTCCGGACCAATTGGTGCCATGCAGGCTGGTGCCGTTCGTGGCGACATACCAGGCGATCGGCGAGGCGATCGTGGTGAAGTTGCTCACGGACGACCAGCTCAACCCCGCCGAATTGGAGGCCAGCGCCTGATACTGATAGTTACTCCCCGCCAAGAGACTATTCACCGTATTGCTAAAGGCGCCGGTGGGTAATCCCGGCACGGTAACCATGTTCGTCGTTGTACTGCCGGCCACCCAATAATAGAACGAGACGGTGGGATCGTCGCCGCCGACATCCGTGATCGTGCCCCGGAGGGTGGCCGTGTGGCGGAACACCGGGAAGGCCCCGTTATTGGTCACCCCGGCCGGTGCGGACACCCCGAAGCTCTGAAGTCCGGACCAATCCGCTCCGGCGGCATTGGTGACATAGCAGCGGTAGGCCGTGACGCCGGAAATCCCCGTAAGATGAGTCGAAAATACCTGCCACATCGTTTGTGAGCCCATCGCTTGGACATGCGACCAGAAACTGGTGGCGGAGGTTCCGCCATCCTCGTGACCCCAACAAATATAGGCTTCTGGATTGCCTTGGCCGCCATCATGCACCACCTCTCCTCGCAATGTTCCCTCGGACGGCCCCACATCGGCCGGCGGGTAGGCGTAAACCGTCAGGTTGGTGAACACCGCCGGCTCCTCCAGAAAGGTCTTGGAGGCGACCGGCGTATTGCCGTAGGCCCCCAGGTTGATGCGATGCCCGCTCGGTTGGGGTTCATTCGAAAAGGCGCTGTCGTCCCCGGCATCAATCATCTGATTATTGGTCACCCCCGAATTCGTGGACCATCCTCCTCCGCTGAAAAACCCGTTCGTGTAGAAGCCCGCGCGAGATTTCGGGTGATAGAAGGCGGTGTCCGCAAACTGAGGATCGATATTCAACAGGCACCCATCGACCAGATTGGTCCAGGAACTGTTTGGCGTTTTGATGTCGCAATAAGCCACCGAAACCGCTCCGGTTAAATCAATCCCGTTATCACAGAGAATCGAGTTGGTCACCGTCACGATTCCGCCGGCTTGCCGGAGACCTTCCCCATAATTATTCGCGATGGTGCAGTTCACCAGCACCGCCGTTCCTCCTCCGACTTCGATGCCATCGCTTCGGATCGTGCCGGATCCATCATCGCAGGTGCTGTTGTTCCAAGTGATCAGGCAATTGCGCATCACCAAGGTGTTGTTGGCGCCGGCAACCGCGATGCCTCCACCGTACAAAGCGGGATTCCATCGAAACGCCCAGACCTTATTCGTCGCAATGACCGTATTTAAGATCGTCACCGCACTGTTTGCAGCATACAGCCCTCCGCCGTAGCTGGACGAGTATTGGGCGCCGTTGTTCTGGTTATTCACAATCTGGCAGTTGGTGATCGTAAGCGTGCTTTGATTACAATTAATTCCCCCGCCATTCAGATTGCCGTTATTGATTGAATTGCCGTAAACCTTGCACCCGGAAATCATCAGGCTGGAACCCGTCACATATAAACCGCCGCCATCCGCGTTTGGATTTCCGCCCGTGATTCCCAGATTTCCCAAGATGGCATTGGTCAAGCCGCCCAAATACAAAACCCGCGTCGTCCCGCCGGTGCGCTTCACGATCGTCGGCCACTGGATCGGATCGTTCGGTCCCGGCAGAACCGCATCGTTCGCCGCCTGATATCCGCCCAGTATCGAGACTCCCACTCTTCCGCTCAAGGCCACCTGAGCGGTGATGTTGAACGTCTGTCCCGCCAGATAAACCGTGTCGTAGTTCTGCACAAAGGTCATGGCATTCGAGGGGGTGGTGAAGGCGGTCGTCCAATTGGTCCCGGCCGAATTATCCCCATTGGTCGACACATAAACCCCCGGCGTCGCCCGGCGATAGGCGTACCGGATATCGCCGGCGGTCACCTCCAGAAACCAACCGCTTCCGATCAGGAATTTATTGGTATTCAATTCGATGTCGTTGGTGCTGATCGAGGCCGATGAAAAATTAACCAAGTTGATGAACTGGCTGGTGTTGACGTTATACCCACCGCCCGTT
>Ga0118677_10006420_pt1 | contig 19603 bp, 14 predicted proteins | sample AliMusrvi5mmetaG_FD_86154 | JGI IMG/M metagenome (GOLD analysis project Ga0118677, IMG submission 86154)
GATCAGGATCGCATTGTCCCAGCTGATCTTCGTGATCGGGTCCGGGCACTCCTGGAGCCAGCCGTTGTTCACGAACCGTCCGTCGTCGACGCGGGCGTCGGCGACAAAGCGAACCTCAAGAGCGTCGAGCGCCACCGCCGGGGCCGCCGGGGCGTCCGCCGGGGCGGGGACCTGAACTGTGGCCGGAACTTGAACCCGGGCCCGGGCTTGAAACTGGTGCGGATTCTGCTTGGGGTGCGCCCTCGGGCGCCCTTCCTGGAGTCTCTTCAGACATGGTGTTTCCTCTTTACTCTCTTGGGTTCCGGCAAGCGGTCTTCGCCTGGCAGAACACTGGATCGGCCGCACCCGGATACCGGCAGCGGCAATTCATGACAAGCCTTAGACGCTGGCCTGGACCGCTTCGCCGGCTTCCGCGGCTTCCGCGGCGACAACTGGAACTGCCGCTGCCACAGGGGCTGCAACGGGAGCCGCGACGGCCGGCATTGAGCTGCGGCGAACGCCGCGCAGTGCCTTAACCTTGGCGAGGCGCTTTTCTTCCTCGTCGATGCGGACGGTGATGAACTTGATCACCGGTTCAGTTACGCGCAGGCGGCGCTCAAGCTCCAACACCACCGCGCCGTTGGCCTCGATGGTCAGCAGAACATAGTTGCCGTCGTTGAACTTGCGGACCATGTAAGCAAGCTTGCGCCGGCCCATCTTCTCGACGGTCTTGACCACTCCGCCACCCTTGGTAACGGTGTCGGAGAAGCCGGCGATCAGCTTGTCGGCATCCTCTTCGGCCACGTCGGGCCGAACAATAAACATCACTTCATACACACGGGACATCCGTTTTCCTTTTCCGCTGGAGTCCCTTTGACTCCAGACCCTGCCGCTGGTTGAAACGCCATGGCGGCCGTTGTTGCTCTTGCTGCTCTTACTCTTCCGCAGGACTGTTCTTGTCCCGGCGGTTGAACTCGTTCATCGCGGCTGCCGGTCCCAGTTCGAGAATGCGGCGGGTTGCGGTTGCCACCCGGTCCAACACCTCGTCAAGCACCGTCAAATCCGCCTTGCGCATGGGCGAAAGCAGGTAATCCCTGCCCGGCCGCCTGCCGCCGGCCGCAATGGCCTCCGGTGGCAAATCGAGTTCCACGCCAATACGGAGGCGCAACCACTCCTGGGTTCCCAGGGCGCCGGTTATGCTGCGGGCACCGTTGTGGCCCGCGGGCGAACCGCGCTCCCTGATCTTGAAGGTCCCCAAGGTCAAATCCAACTCGTCATGAATCACGAGGAGGTCTTTCGATGGGTCCGCCTCAAACTCCTGAACCAGGGCGGCCACTGCGAGCCCGCTCAGGTTCATAAAGGTCTCCGGTTTAGCCAGAACCACCTGGCGCCCTACCATGCGGCAGGTTGCTGTAGCGGCCCGGCATCGCCGGTTCTGGACCACAACGCCCTCTTGCTGGGCGATGCGGTCAATGGCCATGAACCCGGCGTTATGCGGAGTCCACAGATACTCGGGGCCGGGATTGCCAAGGCCCACCACAAGAAACGGGCCTTGGCTCTTACCGGACTCGCTTGCTTCAACCAAGGCTTACTTCTTCGCCTCGGGCTTCTTTGCAGCGTCCTCGGGCTTGCCCTTCTTGGCAACCTCGGGCTCGGCTGCTGCGGTTGCCGCGGTAGCGGCAGCCACAGCGGCTGCTTCAGTCTCCGCAGCGGTGGGCGCTTCCTCGCGGATCGAAACCACGTGAGCGACGGTGGCGTCTTCGGCGTTGAGGTACTTGACCTTGTCCGAGTGGGGCAAGTCGCTGACGCGCAGCGATTGGAACATCTCCAGGTTGCTGACGTCTGCCGCAATGCTGGCAGGGATGTCGGCGGGGAGGCACTCGACTTCGACTTCGCGGAGTACCTGGTCCAAAATGCCGCCGGAGTTTCTGACGCCCAGCGGAACGCCAACCAGCTTGACCCGCACCCTGACCTTGAGGGTCTTGTCGAGGGCAATGCGCTTCAGGTCAATGTGAATCAGGAGGTCATTGATGGGCTCGCGCTGCCAGTCGACGATCATGGCCTTGGCCGTGGGCAGGCCTGCAACTTCCACGTCAAAGATGGTGTTGTGGCCGGTCTCGGAGAAAAGGATCTTCGAAATCTGCTTGGGGTCCACTTCGACAGCAACGGGGTCGTGCCCCGAACCATACAGTACGGCAGGAATCTTGCCCGCGACCCGCACGCGGCGAGCGGCATTCTTGTTGAACTTGCCCACACGGGGCTTGGCTATGACTACTTCAGGCATTTCTCTCTCGTTTCCTTGTGTCGGGCACGGGCTGTTTGGGCTCCGCTCCCTTTGTGAAAGGCCAGTTCACAGTTCGCAGTTCTCAGCAAAAAGTCGGCCGAGATTACCTTCCCTGCATTCTGTTTACTAGCCAAGTTGATCTTCCACGTACGCAGACAACTACGAACTGCGAACTGCTTCTACGAGAACAGCGTACTCACGCTGGTCTCCATGTGAATGCTCTCAATGGCCGCGCCCAGCAGGCCGGCAATGGAGAGCACCTTGATCTTGGGCAACTTCTGCGCAGCTTCGCGCAGGGGTATTGTGTTTGTGACAACCACTTCAACAATCCGCGAAGCGGCGATGCGTTCAATGGCCGGGCCGGAAAGCACGGCGTGGCTGGCGCAGGCATATACGGCCGCGGCGCCGGCGTCGTACAGGGCGTCCACGGTTTTTACCAGCGTGCCTGCCGTGTCGATAATGTCGTCGATGATGAGGCAGTTCTTGCCCTTCACATCGCCGACCACGTTCATCACTTCGGCTACGTTGATCTCGGTGCGGCGCTTGTCCACAATGGCCAGCGGCGCTCCTACTTTTTGCGCGAAGAACCGGGCCCTCTCCACGCCGCCTGCGTCTGGCGAAACAACTGTCAGATTGGGCAGCTTGAGCTCGCGGAAGTAGCTCACCAGCACCGGGCTGGCAAAGAGGTGGTCGACGGGAATGTTGAAGAAGCCCTGAATCTGAGCGGCGTGCAGGTCGACGAAGAGGGCGCGATTGGCGCCGGCCGTAGTGAGCAAATCGGCAATGAGCTTGGCGCTGATGGCCACGCGGGGGCGGTCTTTGCGGTCCTGGCGGGCGTAGCCGTAATAGGGCACAACCACCGTGATGCGGGCCGCCGAGGCGCGCTTGAGCGCGTCAATCATGACCAGAAGTTCAACGAGGTGCTGGTCAACGGGGTAGCAGGTCGGCTGCACGACGAAGACATCGACGCCGCGCACGTTCTCAAGAAGCTGGAAGTACACTTCCCCATCGGCAAAGCGCTGGATCTTTGATTCGCCCACCGGTACGCCGATGTGGCGGCCAATTTCCTCGGTGAGGGGCCGGTTGGCCGATCCGCTGAAGAGTTTGAAACGCTTGTCCTCGCTGAGATTCCGGGTGCGCTTGCGCTCTGCGGCCGGCTTGACCCCCTGAGGCTTTATCTCAGGTGCTGCGCCAGGATTTGGGCCCTTGAGCGAGCCGTCGCTCCGCTCATCGTCCGCGCCCGGCTGCTGTTTGTCTTCCAACGTCGGTACCGTCAAGGCTTCCACTTCCATCTTCCGTACACCTCCAAGCTGGTTGGCTTTGGCTGTTTTCCGGTGCTTCTCTTGAAGAAACTGGCTGGGCGACCAGGATTCGAACCTGGACAAGTGCCTCCAAAGGGCACTGTCCTACCATTAGACGATCGCCCAACTCGACAGCCGTTCGCGAGTTTCTCCCGCAAAACGGACGTCTGTCAACCTGGTTATTGCAAGAGCATTTCGTTCCAGTAAGATAAGCGCGGCATGGTGCGGGTCAAGAGGCTCCGAACACCGGCCGGCCGCAAACGTTCGCAAGCCGCTTCTGCATTTTCGCGGGTCAGATACAACCCGATGAGCGCCGAACCGGACCCTGACAACGAGGCATGGAGGGCTGCCTCCGGGGTGCCCGAAGCCGCAAGAAGACGCTTGATCTCTGCAAGGGAAGGATGCTGGGGAAAGACGACACGTTCAAAGTCGTTCTGGATCCAGCTACTGATCCCGGTGCGGACAAGCGCGGACTCAAGTGGTCCGGCCAGGCCCTCATTTGAGAGGGCACCGAAGGAGCCAACCTGCCGACCTCCTGGAATCGCTCCCGAAAAGGCGCTCGCGTAGGCGCGGCTCAACTCATTCAGTTTATCTGTACTGGCCTCGGCGGTCAAACCTTCCGCGGCGCAGAGGGCGTCCCAGTCGCGAAAGGCCTGCGGAGTGGAGACGCCAATCTCGGGTAATGCCACAACGCACCAGGTGGGCTCGAAATCCGGCAGGGGATAGACTTCCTGACCCCGATCAAGGCCCAGAATCGCGCCGCCAATGAGGAACAGCGGCACATCCGACCCGACCCGGGCAGCCAGTTCCAGACGTTTTGCTCCCCAGCTCTTCGATCGGTCATCGTGAGCGGGCTCATATGAAGGTCTGTCATCCTGAGCGGAGCGCGGCGGAGTCGAAGGACCTGCATTTGAAAATGTGGGTTCTGCCAACCAGGCCCCCATGTCCAGCTGACCCGCTAAGCCTAGTTCCGCTTCCAGCCCCACCAGCGCCGCCACCGCATTGGCCGACCCTGCACCCAGCCCGCCCTGCACCGGCAGCCGCTTGTCGATATGAATCTCAACTTCGGCGTTGAGGCCCAGCGCCTCAAGCGCCAGCGCAACCATCTTCCACGCGGTATTGCGGGCATCGGTTGGAACCCGCTCGTCGTTTGAAGTCAGCCGGATCGCGGTTACCGCGGCAGGCCGGGCGGTCACCGTCAAAACATCGTAAAGCTCCAGTGTCTGGTAAACCGTCGCCAGTGAGTGGAACCCGTCGGCGCGCGGAGCGCCGATATAGAGGCCAAGATTGATCTTCGCGTGCGAACGAACTGCGGTGGGCATACCGGTTTATTGTAGGGCCTCGTGCATTTACAGTGGGAAGCTGAATCATGACTGACCCCGCACATCAGCCCCACCCGGATGCCGGCTGGAAACGGCGCGACTTTGTCGCCGCGGCCTGCTTCTTTGCAGCCACGGCGGCGGTGGTGCTTTGGCAGAACGCCCACCTTGTTGTGCTGTGGGACTTGAGCTACGTGCTCGACAGCGCCACCCGCATGGCGCTGGGGCAGATGCCTTATCGCGATTTCCCCTTCGCGCACGCGCCGCTTACGTTTCTCATTCAGGCCGCCATCATCCGGCTGACTGGGCGGGTCTTCTTCCATCACGTTCTGTATTGCGCGCTGGTGGGCGGCGTGAGCACCGTGCTGGCGTGGCGGATTGTGCTGCGCGCAGTGAGGGGAGCCTGGTGGATTGCGGGTCTGCTGTCTCTGCCCCTGACCGTGCTCGGCATCTATTGCATTTTGCCGCATCCCTCCTACGACTGCGATTGCGCCTTTTCGATCCTCGTTGCCATCTGGCTGCTACAACGGTTTGATCGTGATTCTGCGGGTGAGCCGGGCACCCGGCACGCATCGATGCCGTGGCGCTCGTTTGCAGCAGGCGGGGCCGTTGTTCTCCCGCTCTTCTTCAAGCAGAACATTGGCCTGGTGTTTCTGGCGGCGGTGGTGGCGGCGTTCTTGGTGCTGCTGGCCGCGCGGTTCCTGCGGCTCGCGCCGGCCGGTGCGGAAACCCCGGCGTTGCTGGCGGCGCTTGGCGGATTAGCCACGGCACTGACCACCGCCGCACTGCTGCTGCATTTCACCGTTGGCCTGCGCAACTACATTTACTGGACGATCGGATTTGCAGCGGAGCGGCGGTTGCCGGGCCTGCAGCAGATGATCGGCGTCTACAGGGAGCAGTCACTGCTATGGATGTTGCCGTGTGTGGCGGTGGGATTGGCGCTTTGGCGAAGCCGGCTCAGGACCCGTGCATCGGCGCGGGTTGCTTCGCTCGCGCTGCTTGCCGCACCGTTTCTGTGGACGGTTGCTTCCCTGCTGGTTTACGACGATGCGGACGAGCGCGGCGACAGCCTGCTGGCCTTGTGGCTGCTGCTGCTGATTCTCTCGGCTGCGCATACGCTCTGGAACCTTCGCCGCGGCCCGAGTCTTTGCGCGCTGCTGCCGGGCATTGTGCTGCTGACCATCAACGGGACCCTGATGTCGCAGCAGTTGTGGGGTTCCACCTACGCGATTTGGCCGCTCCTTATTCTGCTCATTGCGGAGATGGTGGTTTTTCTTGGTTCCGAACTCAACCCAAGCTCCAATTCGAATTTGCCGGTTGGTGCTTCGGTATTGGGAATAGTCATTGCCGCCACGTTGCTGCTGTGCGGAGCCTTTTATACCGCCAGCGAGGAGCGCCTTAGCTACGCGCAGTTTCCCGAGGGGCCGGTGGTGCATGCGACCTTTCCGCAGCTTGCAGGCATGGGAACACCTGGCCCCTACCTGCCTGATTTTGAGGAACTGGTGCGGTTTGCTGAAGCGCATATTCCGGCTTCCGATGGGATAATTCTCCTCCCCGGTGAAGACCCTTTCTATTTCGTCACCGGGCGCGTGCCGCAATTCCCGGTGCTGCTCTTTGACCCGGCAGCCGATCCCTACTCACCCGTCGAGGTCGTGGAACAGGTCCGCGCGCACAACATTCGGTGGCTCATTGTGAAGCGCGGACTGCAGATTAAAGAGGACCCCACGCCGCAGCGTGAGCCCACAATGAAGGAATTAATGGGTGCTTTCGTGCTCGATATCCGATTGCGCGGCTACGACGTCTACCGGCGGCAGTAATGATCGCTCAACTGGCTTTGACTTTGAGGATGCGGCAGAGTGCCTGCCAGTCTTTTTCGGTTTGGTCGGCGTACGCAGCGCCGAACTTGGCCAACGCTTCGGCAAAACCGTTGCCGGAGCCCAGGTAGCCTGCCAGGACCAGCGGGTCGCTGGAGCGGGCGTGACCGCGGGCCAGCAACTCGCCGCAGACTTCGGCAAGAGCCTCCAACCCGCCCCCGCTCAGGTCTTCAAGATTGATGGGCCCCTTGTGGTCATTGAGTTGGCGCACCAGGTAGTCGCGTCCGTCGATGCGCGTCCAGCCCAAAAAGGGGTCCGACTCGAGTTGCATGGCGCGCTGCCCTTCGACCACGCGCTGCCCGTTGTGATGAGCGGGGTGCGCGCCGGGGAGGTACGGCACATAGGCCGAAGCGGCCTCCTCTTTGATTTGCAGAAAGAGCGGATCGTTGGGGCCGTTGCCCTCAAGGTAGACGCAGTAATCCCGCAGGCCCACCGAGCCGGTTCCCACCACCTTGAAGGCCACGTCCACCGGGCGATACAGCGAGAGCAGGTGCTGGCGCTGCGGCTCGAGAGTTTTGCGATACGGGCCAAGCGCGGACAGCACGGCGGCGGACTGCTTTGCGGTAACGCGAGAGAGGGTGGGCTTCATCTCCTTGAAGCGTCGCGACGAATCGGATTTGCCGGTTACGATTTCCGTAAGCCGCTCAAGCGCGTGTTGCGGCGTGGCGCGCTCGGCTTTGAGCAGGGCTGCATGCACGGGCTCGGCATGGCCCAGCCGGCGAACCTGGAAGAAGGCGACATCGATGCTGGGCATCTGCGCAAAGGCGCGCATCTGGGCCGTGTAGTGAGCAATGCACCGTACCACTGTTTCGCGAATTCCCGGTCCCTTGTGGCCGGAGGCGCGGCCCGCCAGCGTCAGCGCGGCAGCCATACGCTTCAGGTCCCACTCAAACGGGCCGCGGATGGTCTCGTCAAAGTCGTTGATGTCGAAGACGAGACGGCCATCGGGCGCAGCAAATGCGCCCAGGTTCCGAACGTGTGCGTCGCCGCAAAGCTGGGCTGAGATACCGGTGTTGGGCAAGCCTGCCAGGTCGGCGGCCATTACCGGCACGGCGCCGCGGAAATAGCCAAAGGGCGACTCAGCCATGAGTTGGTATTTCAGCCTGACGAGCGCCGGGACGCGGCCGCGCGAAGCGCGCTCAAGCAGCTTGAGCGGAGAAGTTTTGCGCGCCTTGGGGTTGAATGTGCTCTGTTCCTGGCGGCCCACCTGCTTGCGCCGCGCCTGTCCCGTACTTCTGCGTTCTGCCGGAGTTGCCCAGTGCATAGCCCGCAACATACTCTCTATGCTTCGCCGGTGCAACTTGCAAAATGAGTGGTTTACACTTCTGGCTGGAAGCGCCGCCGCAGAGGCGGAGGCCAAAGAGAACGTTGAGCTTCTCAGGCTGCAAAGAAAATCGGTGTTCCGCAAAGAATTCCGAAGAGGATTGTGCGAGGCTGCGGATTGTGCTGGTTTTCCGCTTTATGGAGCTGTCAAGCTCGAGCCTCCTTCCGAACCGCGATTCTGAACAGCCCGTTGACCCCAGGGAGGGATAACTTGTCTTATTCAGCTACTCGCCTGATTTTCGCCATTGCCGTCACCGGCCTGGCAGCGATTCCGCTGGCCGCACAGGCCCCGGCCAAGCCGCTGACCGTCGAAGCGATCTACGGGCATGGGTCGCTGATTGGGCATCCGCCGAGCGGACTCATCTGGTCGCCGGATGGAAAGCATCTGACCTATCTCGATGGCGGGGAACTGGTCGACCTGGACCCGGGAACTGGAAAGCCGCACATCCTGGTTGGCCACGCCAAGTTGGCCACGCTATCCGGAGCCGCCGCTTCAGAGGCTGACAACGACCACCGCGATCGCTACAAGATGGCCAGCTACCTTTGGGCTCCCGACTCGAAGCACCTGCTGTTCGACTCCAACGGCCGGCTGTGGATGTACGACCTGCGCAACGGAACAGGAATTCAGATCGGGTTTACCGGCGCTGCCGCGGGCGACGATCCGAAGTTCTCGCCTAACGGCGAGTTCATCAGCTTTGTGCGCGATCACAGCCTTGCCGTGGTGCACCTGAAAGACACCGGAACGCCCATGTCGGCCGCGGCCCAATCCCCCAACAGCGGCATCCTCAACGGCGAAGTGGACTGGCTCTACCTTGAAGAACTGGAGACACGCAGCAACTACTTCTGGTCGCCGGATTCGAAGAACCTTGCCTATTTGCAGATGAACGAGACTGACGTGCCGCAATATCCGATCGAAGACTGGATACCGACGCACGCGCAGGTGGACTTACAGCATTATCCGCAGCCCGGCGATCTCAATCCGGACGTTCGCGTGGGGGTGGTAAATACAGAGGGCGGCAAAACGATGTGGATGAAGGTGCCGATCAAGCCGGCGGTGGACTACATTCCGCGCTTCGGCTGGGCCGACCACAAGACGCTGTGGATTGAAACGCTCAGCCGCGATCACAAGCATCGGGACATCTACTTTGCCGACGCCGCTACCGGGCTGGCGCACCTGGTTCTGCAAATTGCCGACGATAAGTTCATCGACGACGGCTACGATGTCTCGGTGGGCATGGGCACCATCCTGCTGACAAACTGGACCGACGGCAATAACCACCTCTATCTCTATAGCTACGACGAGGGCAAACCCGAGACCACCACAGCCAAGCTGGAACGGCAACTGACCAAGGGCGACTTCGAGGTGGGCGAAGTGCTCAGAGTCGATCACCACGCCAAGGTCGTCGATTACGTTTCCAACGAGGGTAGCCCTCTGGACAGGCAGTTGTGGGAGGTGAGCTTCGGCGGCGAACGCAGGCAGTTAAGCACCGGGGCGGGAACGCACACAGCCACCTTTGCGCCCAATGGCAGCGCATATGTTGAGCGCCGGTCGGCGCTGATGGAACCGACCAAGGTGAGCTTGTGCCAGGCGCCCGATAAATCTGCCGGAGCGGATTCTGCTGCCAGGTGCAGCCCTGTCTGGTCAACCCGGGCGCTTGAGCCGTACCAACTGCGCGCGCCGGAGCACCTGGAGGTGAAGGCTCACGATGGAACGAGCCTCTTCGCGACCATCTTGCTTCCTGAAGGCACAAACCCGGCGAGCGTGCCCCTCATCGTTAACCCGTACGGCGGCCCCGGCGAGGGGACGGTCGCCAATCGCTGGAGCGAAGGGATTTTGTTCGACGAGTTGCTTACGCAGCACGGTTTTGCCGTTCTTCATGCAGACAATCGCGGAACCGGCGACCGGGGCCGCGCCTTTGCGCAGGCCGCCTGGCACAATTTTGGCCCAATCCAGCTTGAGGACCAGCTGACGGTGGTGGACGCCGCGCTTGAAAAGTATCCGCAGTTGGACAAGCAGCGCCTCGGGTGGTGGGGATGGAGTTGGGGAGGCACTTTCACGCTTTATGCGCTCACGCACTCCGACCGTTTCCGCGCCGGGGTCGCGGTAGCGCCGGTGACCGACTGGCACAACTACGACTCCATTTATACCGAGCGCTATATGAGCCTGCCCGCGGAGTTCCCGCAGGGCTATAAAGATTTTTCTGTTGTAAACTCGGCTGCCAATCTGAAAGGGCGGCTCCTGCTGGTTCATGGAACGGGCGACGACAACGTTCACATGGAGAACTCGGTGCAGTTTCTGCAGAAGCTGATTGAAGCGGGCATTCCCTACGACCTGCAAATCTACCCGCGCAAGACCCACTCCATTGCCGGGGCAGAGGTGCGGCGGCATCTGTTCAACAGGATCGTGGCGCATTTTGAGGAGTATTTGAAGCCGCCAGTGCAGTGACGAGCTATGGCTTCAACTCTCAGGCAAAGCAGCCTTGGCTGTCGCCCTCAGCCTTCCCGGCGCCGGAACAGATCGTCCTTCTCGCGGCAGGAGCAGTTCGTGCACTCCAGGCAGCAAACCAGAAACACCGCCACGCCGACTGTAACAATCACGGCGATGGCGTTCTCGTTCGAGGTAAACCAGTGAGCCAGACTCTGCATGTCAAAGGACACCATAGAACAGACTCCAAAACTTTGATGTGCCGCAATGCTCATGGCAACTCAACCGAGCTTCAGAGCGCTGGGGTCCCAGCGAAACCATCTTACCACCGCCGAATTTTCTCGGTCTATAAGGCCAAATTTAGCCAAAAGAACACTTGCATAATGGGGAATAAAAGGCGAATATAATTCCGATATGGAAACTGGCCCCAATCCGATGCCAAATGAAGAGGATGGGCCTTGGCCGGAGGAACTCAAATTCCCCGAGATTGAGCCGGGGGCGCCGGAGCCTGCCCATGAGCCGGCCGGGGGGGGCGGGCCAAAGGTCAACTGGCTCTTCGTGGACCTGAACTCCTACTTTGCCTCATGCGAGCAGCAGGTGCGGCCCGAGTTGCGGGGCAAGCCGGTGGGGGTGGTGCCCATGATGGCCGACACTACGGTCTGCATCGCCGCCAGTTACGAGGCCAAGGCTTACGGAGTGAGAACCGGGACCGTGGTGGCCGATGCCAAACGGATGTGCCCGGGGCTGGTGCTGGTCGAGGCGCGGCACGAGATCTACGTAGACTTCCATCACCGCATTGTTGAGGCGGTGGAAAGCTGTGTGCCGGTAACGGCCGTCTGCTCCATTGACGAGATGGCCTGCCGCCTGATGGGTCGCGAACGGCCCCTGCTGGCTGCCATGGATCTGGGCCGCCGGGTGAAGGCGCGCATCCTTGAGCAGGTAGGCCCCATGCTGCGCAGTTCCGTGGGGCTGGCCACCAACCGCTTCCTGGCCAAGGTGGCCAGCGACATGGAGAAGCCCGACGGCCTGGTGGCGCTGCCGCTCGACCTGCTGCCCGAAGCCCTGCGTCAGCTTACGCTGCGCGATCTGCCCGGCATAGGCGCCAAGACCGAGAAGCGCCTCAACGACAAGGGCATTCACACCATGGAGCAGATGCTGGCGCTCAGTTGCGAACAGGCCGGCGAGCTTTGGGGCTCAGTATGGGGCGAGCGCCTGTGGCACTGGCTCCAGGGCGAAGACTTCGACATGGCGGAAACCGAGCATCTGAAGTCGATGAGCCACCAGCATGTGCTGGCGCCCGAGATGCGCAACCCGGAACAGGCCTGGGCCGTCGCTCACAAGCTGCTGCACAAGGCGGCTATGCGCCTGCGCGCCGGCGGCTTGTGGGCCAGCAGCATCGGACTGGCGATTGGCTTTGCCGTTCCGCGCGGGGAGAAAGCGCCGGTAAGCACCTTTGGCGTGCCAACCAAGGGATGGAAGAGCGAACTGCGCCTCAGCGAGTTCGACGAAGCGACGCATTCGTACGTTCCGCGCGAACGCGCTGTTGCCGCGAAGGATTTCGACAACGGGCTGGCGGTTATGGGGCCGATTCTGACCGCCACCGACGGGCGGCACGCGTTGCTGCTGGCCTACGAGCATGGGTCGCAGGCGCCCGATGCATTCCTGCAGTACCGCTTGCATCCGGACCGGCGCGTGGAGTTGGAAGCCGTCAAAGGCAACTATTGGCATGGCCAGCCGGTGGGCGAGGGCGAGGCCTACGAAACCCTCTGGTTCGAACTGGCCGCGGTGCCGGGCGACCGCGAGGCGCTGGCGCGCGCGTACCGGGCGTTCGTGCTCGGGCGCATGACGGAGAACGCCGCCTCGCGTGCGCCGCACATCTTCTACAACACGTGGGCCTTCCAGGAGCGGAACTTCTGGTGGAACAAGAAGCGTTACCTCGACTCCATGACGCAGGAGCGGATCCTCGCCGAAATCGACGTGGCGCACCGGATGGGTATCGACGTGTTCGTGCTCGACACGGGTTGGTACGAGAAGACCGGCGATTGGCGGGTCAACCGCGCGCGGTTTGCGGACGGGCTGAAGGCGGTTCGCGAGAAGTTGACCGGCTATGGCATGAAGCTCGGGCTGTGGTTCAGTCCGACCGAAGCCGCCGTGACGAGCCGTATGCTCACCGAGCACCGGGACTGCCTGATGTCGCAGGGCGGCCGGGAAGCCACCCCTCATGCAGTCTGGGAGTCCGAAGACAGCCAGAATCTGTGCCTGGTCAGCCGGTACTGGGAGGCGTTCGCCGACGAACTGATCCGGCTCGTGCAGGAAGTCGGCGTGACCTATTTCAAGTGGGACGCCGTGGGCCAGTACGGGTGCGACGACGCGCGGCATAATCATGGCGGCGCTGACGCAACGGTGCGGGAACGGGCGGACGTGTATGCCTTCGAGCAGGTGCGCTACATGGCGCGTGTGGTCGACCGGTTATGCGCCGCGTGCCCGGAGGCGATCGTCGATTTCGATATCACCGAGGGCGGTCGCAGTGCAGGGCTGGCCTTCCTGGCGGCGGGCAAGTACTTCCTCATCAACAACGGGCCGTACTATCATAACTACGACATTCCATATGCCCGCGCCAACGGGACGTGGAGCAATATCTTCGTGCAGCCCGGGCCGGCGCGCGGGTGGATCTGCCGGGCGCCGCTGACGTTTGACCGGTGGATTCCGTCCGTGCTCTTCCTGACACACTATCTGCCGGACGATCCGGAGCAATCGCAGCTCATCAACATCGGCTCGCTGATTCTCGGACAGAACGGCATCTGGGGCGACCTGCTGTCTCTTTCCGACGAGGGCGTGGCGCGGTTCGGCCGCTGGCTCGGGCTGTACAAGCAGGTGCGCGACGACATCACCGTTGCCAGTCCCGTGTTTGACGGGACAACGGGGGGAAGTCCGGAGATTTACGAAAAGGTGTCGGCGGCGACCGGGCGTGGCGCGGTGGTGATCTTTGCCTCGGCATGCGGCACCTACGATTACGTCACGACTCACCCGGTGGCGCGTGAGTTCGTGACGACAACGGGTGTAACGGTCACGCACGATCGCGAAGGGCGGGGGATCATCCGCGTCGCCTTCGAAAAGGCCGGCGCAGCGATCGTGTTCTTTGGCGTGGCCGAGGCGTGAGCAACGCACTGGCGCATGTGTGGGCAGCAGGACGAAAAGGAGACTGATCCATGGGAAGCGGGACGACCACGAGCGCATACGTTTGGTTTGATGCCGAGTATACTGATTTGGATTTGGATCGGGCCGGGTTGCTTCAGGTGGCGGCCATCATTACCGACACGAACTTGAAGCGACTGCTGCCGCCTGATCAGGATCTGATGTTTTACGTAAAGCTCGACGAGGGTCAGGGGGTCAGCCCCTGGGTGAGCGAGCACCTGGCCGGGCTCGTCGCGAAATGCCGGTCGGCCGGGGCCGTGGACCTGGCGACGATCGATGCGCGGCTCGCGGAGCTGGTGAAGCGCGCGGTCGGGACGGTGCCAGCCCGCAAGGAAATGCGGCCCGTTTTAGCCGGAAACAGCATTCATGCCGACTGGTTTCTCGTACGCAAGTTTCTGCCGAAGTTCGCCAGTTGTCTTCACTACCGGTTGCTGGATGTCACCGCGCTCAAGCTGCTATGGCAGGACTGGCGTGGGGGGGCGAAGTTCGACAAGGAAGACCCCGCCGTGCTCCGCCAGTACTCGACCATTGCGACGGCCGACATCGAGGGCAAGCCGCACGATGCGGCCTACGATATTCATGCCTCGATCGCCGAGTTGAATTTCTATCGCGCGAAGATGATCGCACCGTAGCGGGTGGCTCAGCGCTGGCGTAGCCGGCCTTCGCGTTCCGACTCCAGGAAGGCCGCGTAGGCCCGGGCGATGCCGGTTCGCAAGTCCACGGTGGGCGCCCAACCAAGATTGCGGATGCGCGAGATGTCCAGCAGTTTGCGCGGCGTGCCGTCGGGTTTGGATGGGTCGAACACGAGCCGGCCGCGATAGCTGACCGCGTCCCGGATGATTCCGGCCACTTCGCCGATGCTCTGGTCCGTACCGCACCCGACGTTCACCACGTCCGGCGGGTTCGGCACTTCCAACAGGCGCAGCGCGGCCGAGGCGAGGTCGTCGACGTAGAGAAACTCGCGCCGCGGCGTTCCGGTGCCCCACATGACCACCTCGGGTGCATTGGCGATTTTGGCCTCATGGAACCGGCGGATGAGCGCCGGAATCACGTGGGCGTTGAAGGGATGATAATTGTCGCCCGGCCCATAGAGGTTCGTGGGCATCAGGGAATGGTAAAGCACGCCGTATTGTTTGCGGTAATGCTGGCACATCTTGAGGCCGGCGATCTTCGCAATGGCGTAGGCTTCGTTCGTCGGCTCCAGGGGGCCGGTCAGCAGGCACTCTTCGCGCATGGGCTGCGGTGCCTCGCGCGGATAGATGCACGAACTGCCCAGGTAGAGCAGGCGCTTCACGCCCGTCCGCCAGGCGCCGTCGACCAGATTCAGGGCAATCGCCAGGTTCTGGTGGATGAACTCGGCGGGGTAGGTGCTGTTGGCCCCGATGCCGCCGACACGCGCCGCGGCGACGATGACGATATCCGGCCGCTGCGATTCCAGGAATACGCGCGTGCGGGCAGCGTCGGTCAGATCCAGGGCTGACCGCGAGGCGGCGATGATTTCGCGACAGCCGCGCGCCTGGAGTGCGCGGACCAGCGCGGTGCCGACCAAGCCGTTGTGGCCCGCCACGTAGACGCGGGCCGTGGAGAACGTTTCGGCCGTGAGGTTCATCGACGGGCTCCTCGACGGGTGGTTTTGGGACGCGAGGGTTTGCGGGCCCTGGCCGGGGAGGCGGCAGGGATCGTCGGAGCCGCGCGTGGAGGCACCGGGGCCAGCGGCTCGCTGTTTTGCGCCATGGCCAGTTCACGCGTGGCGATCTTCAGGTCTTCGTCGATCATCAGTTTTACGAGGTCCTTGAAATGCACGCGAGGCTCCCAGCCCAGGATTCGTTTGGCCTTGGCCGGGTTGCCGATGAGCAGATCCACTTCCGACGGACGCTCGTAGCGCGTGTCGTGCTTGACGTACTCCTTCCAGTCCAGGTCCAGCAGGCTGAACGCTTCGGCGCAGAATTCGCGGACGGAGTGCGTCTCGTTGGTGGCGATCACGTAGTCGCCCGGTTCGTCCTGCTGCAGCATGCGCCACATGGCGTCGACGTAGTCGCCGGCAAAGCCCCAGTCGCGCCGGGCGTCCATGTTGCCGAGATAGAGCGAGTTCTCGAGCCCCAGCTTGATGCGTGTGGCCGCGCGGGTGATCTTGCGCGTGACGAAGGTTTCGCCGCGGCGGGGCGACTCGTGATTGAACAGGATGCCGTTGCTGGCGTGCACGCCGTAGGCTTCGCGGTAGTTCACCGTCAGCCAGTAGGCATAGACCTTGGCGCAGCCGTAGGGTGAGCGCGGCCAGAAGGGCGTGGTTTCGGTCTGGGGCACTTGCTGGACCCGGCCGAACATTTCGGACGACGAGGCCTGGTAGAAACGCGTTTTGTGATCCGCGCCCGTTTTGCGCAGGGCTTCCAGGATGCGCACCGCGCTCAGGCCCGTGACGTCGCCCGTGTATTCGGGAATGTCGAACGAGACACGCACATGGCTCTGGGCGCCGAGGTGGTAGATCTCGTCCGGTTTCAGTTCGTAAACCAATTGGATCATCTGGACGGAATCGGCCAGATCGCCGTAGTGCAGGAAGAGGCGCGATCCGCGCACGTGGGGGTCGCAGTACAGATGATCGATGCGGCCCGTGTTGAACGACGATGACCGGCGGATGACGCCGTGGACCTCATAGCCTTTGGCCAGCAACAGTTCCGTCAAGTACGAGCCATCCTGCCCGGTAATGCCTGTAATCAAAGCGCGCTTCATAGGTCCCGTCCTTTCCGTGCCTCATTCATCCTCCTAAGATAACAGGGCCGGGCCCGGATGTCGTTGCGTAAATACGTAAAAACGTGGTATACATATGCGCATGAAACGAGGCGCCCATGATTCGGGACGGGCTGTGGCGGTGCTGTTCGATGCGGACCTGGACTACGCGACTTCGGTTTACCAGGGGGTGCAGGAACACTTTGCCGGTGCGACCGGTTGGCCCGTATTGCCGTTGGCGCCGGGCAATGAAGCGGCGTTAGCGGCCCTATTTGCCGCCGGCTCCTTGCGCGGGATTATCGGACCGTTCGTGAGCGATAAGTGGATTCGTGACCATGGGTTTGACCGGATCCCGTTGGTCAATATCGCCAACCTATCCGACATTCGCACAGTGGACGCGGTGGTGCCAGACGACCGTGAAGCGGGGCGGATGGTCGCACGGGCCTTCCTGGAAAGCGGGCTGCGGCATTTCGGCTTCGCGGGCGTGTCGGGAATTTTTCACTCGCGCCTGCGGCGGGAAGGATTCGAGGAGGCTCTGCAGGTGGCCGGGGCCATGGCGAGCTGCGCACCATCCGTGGGATCGGCCGGGGCGATCGCGGTGTGGCGTCCGTGGTTGGAATCGCTCTCGCGGCCGGCGGGTGTGTATGGCGCCACCGATTACCACGCGCGTCTCGTGCTGACGGCGTGCCGCGAACTGGGGCGGCAGGTGCCGGACGAGGTGGCGGTGGTCGTCGTCGGCCGTCCGTATACGCTGTGGGACCCGCGCGTGAACATGGACATCGCGAAGAAGATCCAGGATCTCGGCATACTCGCCATCCCACAGGACTACCTGCCGCTGGAATCGGTGGATATCTCCGATACCTGGAAAAACACCTACTCGCGCCAGATCCAGAAGAAGCTCGCTGCCGCCCGCCTTATTCGCCGCGACGTCCGCCTGCGCGCCATTGTCATCACCTACTTCGCTTGCGGGCCGGATTCCTTCGGCAATCCCTTCTTCAAAGACGAATTGGGCGAGCCCTGTTATGTCATGCAGCTCGACGAACACACCGCCGAGGCCGGCATCATCACGCGGCTGGAGGCCTTCCTGGACACCGCCACCCGCACCAAGCACCAGCGCTTCGAGACCATCCGCTCTACCGAAGCGAGCATGCAGGACCTGTCCAACCGCCGCCTGTGGATTCCCCTTGCTCACGAGAGTTCGACCGTGCTGGCCGCCTGTTTCCGCGCCTATGGCATCGACGCCCAGGTGCTGCCGCCCTCGCCGGACCCCGGCCTTGGCCTGGCGCGCACGCAGATCTTCGAGGATGTCTGCCTGCCCATGCTCATGACCACCGAGGACATGCTCTACCGCATGCAGCAACCGGATTTCGACGCCAAAAGCGAGGCCTTTTTCCAGGGTAATTCCAACGGCCCCTGCCGTTTCGGCATGTACTACGCCCTGCTGCGGCGCACCTGCGACCGGCTCGGCCACTCCGATGTCGAGATCGCCACCCTGGGCATCAGAACCGAGCACGGCGGGCTGGGCCTCATGTTCGCGGTGCTCGGCTGGCAGGCGCTCGTCGCCCATGACTTGCTGCTGAAAATGCTGCACCGCACCCGCCCCTACGAGGTGGAACCCGGCACAGCCGAAGCGGTTTTCCAGCGCTACCTGCAAGGCCTGCTCGACCTCATCCCCGCGCAGGGCAAGCATCTCGACGCGCATAAACTCGGCGTGCTCACCAATCCCGCCCGCCACCTGGCCGCCTTCGCGGATCTGCTGGCGAAGGCGCAGGCCGACTTCCTGGCCATCCCGCTGCGTAATGAGACCCGCCCCCTGGTCGGCGTCATCGGTGAGTTCTACGTCCGCCTGCGCGAACAGGCCAACCAGGATGTCCTGCGCCAACTCGAATCACTGGGCGCGGAAATCTGGCTCGCCCCTCTCACAGAATTCTTCAGCTATGCCAACTACATCGGCATGGTCCTCGCGCAGAACCGCCTCCACGACAGCGGCTTCAGCCTGCACAAGTGGCAGGAGTACATCAAGCGCTACATCAACGACCGGCTGGTAGTACGCACGGAACACGAACTCTTCTCCTACGCCCAACCCTTCCTCCACGGCTACGACGACATCCCGTCGAAAACCGTGGTGGCGAAAGGCACCCGCTACATGGACCCGGAATTCGGCGGCGAAGCCATCTGCAGCATGGGCAAAGCTGAGGACTTCGCCGAACGCGGCGTCTCCGGCCTTGTCAGCGCCGTCCCCTTCAACTGCATGCCCGGCCAGGTTGTCGCCAGCCTCAGCACCACCCTCCGCCAACGCCACGACAACATCCCCTTCATCACCCTCGCTTACAACGGCTTCGAAGACCCCAGAAGAGACGATGTCATCGCCGACTTCATGGCGCAGGTGAAGGAGCGGCATGAGGGCGCTACATCGCCGAAGATGCCGATTGGTGCGAAAGAGCATTAATTTGGAATGCAACACGGAGCGCCGCTTTCAATTTACTCCCCGATAACCGAAATAAGACAAGGTCTACCCTGCATTATTCATAACCATTTCGAATAATGCTCAGCTAGCCCGGCATTCCTCTGTATCATGAATAATCCGGGCTACAGATCTTTAACCGGTATCTAAATCGACGGCGTTATGCTGGATGCGTTAGCGGAGCGTTGAGCGAAAGCGGCGCTTCGCGCGCATTCCCACATTTTGCGCTTCTTGGTTAGGTTACGGTATAGTGTAGGGGAGAGGGATATTTTGGCTTACGGATTCATGTTGATGTTGGTGAATGCCGGCGTGGTGGCGTGTTTTGCCATGGTGCAGCAGGGGGTGGCGCGGCAACGATTGGCGATTTTTCCGTTTTATGCGCTGTATTCGCTCATGGGCTGTGCGCTCTGCCTGTTGGGAATCGCGGTGGACGGCGGCAGGATGGCGTCAGTGTGGGCACAACCCCTGGCGCTGCCGGTGACACTGACAGTGCTCTCTTCGCTGAGTATAATCGTGGCATCCGCGAGCGCGATGATGGCAATGCGCAGTGGGCACTCGGGGGTGGTATATACGCTGATGCAGTCGGCGATGGCGTTCTCCTTGCTGGCGTCAGTAATTTTCTGGCATGAACCGATGAACCGCTACCGTTTCGCAGGGCTGCTGCTGATCGTCATTATGCTGGTGCTGGTGGCGCCGAGGGAACAGGCGACCGCGC
>Ga0118677_10006570_pt1 | contig 19600 bp, 30 predicted proteins | sample AliMusrvi5mmetaG_FD_86154 | JGI IMG/M metagenome (GOLD analysis project Ga0118677, IMG submission 86154)
AGTAGAGCTTATCACGCCGATAGCAATGGAGAAGGAGTTGCGTTTTGCAATTCGCGAGGGCGGCAGAACGGTCGGCGCCGGCGTTATCAGTGATATAATCGCGTAATTCAGGAATCGCAAACTTATGAAAAAAGTGGAAGCACTCGTAGAAAATCAAAAAATACGCATTCGCCTTAAGGCCTACGATCACCGCCTTCTGGATCAGTCCGTGGTGGAAATCGTTGATACGGCAAAGCGGACCGGGGCAAAAGTAGTCGGCCCGATACCGCTACCAACGGTCACCAATAAGTACTGCGTACTCCGGTCGCCGCATGTTGATAAAAAATCACGCGAGCAGTTTGAAATGAGAACCCATAAGCGCCTGCTTGATATTCACGAGCCTACGGAACAGACCGTTGATGCGCTCATGAAACTTGATCTCTCGGCCGGCGTTGATGTGGAAATTAAGCTGTAATAAACTAGAGAGTTGCTGGAGATATTTACCGTGGCATTAGGATTAATTGGCAAAAAAATCGGCATGACTCAGGTCTTTTCCTCCGAGGGGGAATTTGTGGCTGTGTCGGTCATTGAGGCAGGCCCCTGCGTTGTCTTACAGAAAAAAACTCCTGAAAACGACGGTTACGCAGCCCTGCAGCTTGGGTTTGGGCAGAAGAAGCTCGAAAAGTTCAATAAACCTCAGCAGGGCCATTTGAAGAAGGCGGGCGACCGGGGATTTAGCCATCTGCGGGAGTTCCGCTCAGGCAAAACCGAGGCCTATGCGGTTGGCGATCAGATATCTCTTGATATTTTTGAAAGCGGCGAACAGGTTGAAGTTACCGGCATCACCAAGGGCAAGGGATTTGCCGGTAATATAAAACGCTGGGGGTTCAATCGCGGACCCATGTCCCATGGCTCCAAGTTCCACCGCGTTGTCGGCTCCATAGGATCAAGCGCCTATCCTTCCCGGGTGTTCAAGGGAAAAAAAATGCCCGGTCATCTCGGGTGCGATAAAATGACGGCCAAAAACATCAAGATCGTCGAAAAAAAGCAGAATGAAAATATAATTTTGGTCAAGGGAGTTGTTCCCGGCCCTAAAAACGGCATTGTGGTTATTTGTAAAAAATCAGACTAATTTAAATTTTCGGGTATGAGTATCATGACTGTCCTTGATGTGTACAATATCAATATGGAAAAAGTTTCCCAGATTGAGGTTGATGAAAGCGTCTTTGATGCTGAAGTAAAAGAGCATCTCTTTTATGAAATCATCCGGGCTCAGCTCGCAAATCGCCGGGCTGGCACCGCTTGTACGAAGACTCGCGGAGAGGTAAGCGGCGGTGGACGCAAGCCATGGAAACAGAAGGGTACCGGTCGCGCGCGCGCCGGCAGTTCCCGCTCTCCTGTTTGGCGTGGGGGCGGTATCTCCTTCGGACCCAAGCCCCGGGATTACAGTTACCAGGTGCCCAAAAAAGTGAAGCGCACGGCGCTTTGCTCGGCACTGACCAAAAAGCTAAAAGAAGAAAAGCTTCTGATTCTTGATAAATTCGAGCTTACTGAAATTAAAACCAAGGCCTTTCAGAGCATTATGGCAAAGCTGGCCAACAGTCGCACGCTGATCATTGATGATGAAAATCGAAACCTGAGCCTCAGCGCACGAAACCTGCCTCATGTGAAAGTTCTGCCGGCGCAGGGCCTTAATCTCTATGATATTCTGTATTATGACGGCTTGTTTATTACTCTGCCGAGCCTTGAAAAGATACAGAGGAGACTGGTTGCATGAAGGAAATATACGGATGCATTCGAAAGCCCATCGTCACAGAGAAAAGCAACTTCATTAAAGAGGCAGTGAACAAGGTTGTTTTCGAGGTTGATCAGCGGGCAAATAAGGTTGAGATTAAAAACGCCGTGCAGCAGCTGTTTAACGTAACGGTTCAAAACGTAAATGTTATGAATTTTGAGGGCAAGCGCAAGCGCACTGGCCGCATCATCGGCAAAAAACAGGACTGGAAAAAGGCTGTCATAACTTTGAAAAAGGGCGATAAGATAGAATTTTTCGAAGGCGTTTAATTTTAAGTTTACCGGCAATTTAAAAAACGGAGTTACGAATGGCGGTTAAGGCATTTAAACCAACGTCTGCAGGCAGGCGATTTCAGACAGTCTCAGACTTTGAAGAGATAACGAAAAGTACACCGGAGAAAAGTCTGCTGGCGCCGCTCAAAAAATCCGGCGGGCGTAATAATAACGGGCGCATCACCGCGCGCTATATCGGCGGAGGTCACAAGCAGCGCTATCGCATAGTCGATTTTCGCCGCGACAAGCATGACATTGCGGCCAAGGTCGTCAGCATTGAATATGATCCAAACAGGACCTCGCGTATAGCGCTTTTGCAGTACAAAGACGGCGAGAAGCGCTATATCATAGCCCCCGCACAGATAAAGTGCGGCGATGAAATCATGTCCGGAGAAACAGCTGAAATTCGTCCTGGTAATGCGCTGCCCATTAAGAAGATACCTGTCGGCACACTGATTCATAATATCGAGCTTCGCCGCGGCAAGGGCGGGCAGCTTGTGCGCAGCGCCGGTTCCAGCGCGCAGCTCTCGGCTAAAGAAAAAACCTATGCCCATGTGAAAATGCCTTCCGGGGAGCTTCGCCTGGTGCATATCGAATGCTACGCCACTATCGGCCAGGTCGGCAATGGCGAACATGCCAATATTTCAATCGGCAAGGCAGGCCGAAACCGGTGGCTCGGCAAAAAGCCGCATGTGCGCGGCGTTGCCATGAACCCGGTTGACCATCCCATGGGCGGCGGCGAAGGCCGTTCCTCGGGCGGACGCCACCCCTGTACACCCTGGGGCAAGCCGACCAAGGGGTATAGAACCAGAAAGAACAAGCGTACCAATAATTTTATTGTCAGAAGAAGAAATAAGTAACCGCGGAGCGAGATACGATGGCACGGTCAATTAAAAAAGGCCCCTTTATCGACGATTGTCTGATGCGAAAGATCAGTAAGGCTGTGGATGCCAATAACCGACAGGTTATCAAAACATGGTCTCGAAGGTCTATGATAATTCCGGACATGATCGGCTTAACCTTTGCCGTTCACAATGGGAAAAAGTTTATCCCCGTGTATGTCACGGAGAACATGGTCGGACATAAACTGGGTGAGTTTTCACCGACCAGAACCTACCATGGCCATGCCAAAAAGTAAAAAAGCAAAAAAACCGTTAGGCAGAGAGATAGTTTATGGAAGTCAAGGTTGTAGATAAATATATACGCATATCGCCGAGAAAGGCCCGCCTGGTTGCGGATCTTGTAAAGGGAAAACCCGTGAGCGATGCGCTGAGCATTCTTGAGTTTACACCCAAGGCGATCAGTATTTACCTGTACAAGCTCATTCGATCCGCTATTGCCAATGCATCTCATAAGCAGGGTGTTGATGTGGATGTGCTTTTTGTGAAAAATGTGCTGGTTGATCAGGGGCCAACGCTGAAACGGTTTCGCCCCGGACCTCAGGGAAGAGGATTCAGGATTTTAAAACGCACCTGTCACTTAACCGTGATACTTGATGAAGCATAAATTTTTAAGGTTACTGTAAGGAGGTCTGCTTGGGTCAAAAAGTTCATCCTATTGGGTTTCGTCTCGGGATTATCAAAACATGGAATTCCCGATGGTATGCAGACAAGACTTTCGATACCCTGCTGCATGAAGATTTAAAAATAAAGAACTTCGTAAAGAAGCAGCTCAACCAGGCAGGTATCTCAAGTGTTGAAATAGAGCGGGCGGCAAACAAGCTCAGGATTAATATTGCTGCAGCGCGTCCTGGTATTATTATCGGCAAAAAAGGCTCTGAAATTGAAAAGTTGAAAGCGGAAATCCAGAAGCTCACCGACCGCGAGTTATTTGTCAATATTATTGAAGTGCAGCGTCCGGAAGTTGATGCGCAACTGGTCGCGGAAAATGTGTGCCAGCAACTCATGAAACGCGTAGCATTTCGCCGGGCGATGAAACGCGGTGTAGGATCGGCGATGAAGTTCGGGGCAAAAGGCGTAAAAATTGCCTGCTCAGGCCGCCTGGGCGGGGCTGAAATGGCCCGGCATGAGTGGTACCGGGAAGGACGCGTGCCCTTGCAGACGCTGAGAGCCGATATTGACTACGGCTTTTCAGAAGCCAAAACAACCTATGGCATTATCGGCGTGAAGGTCTGGATTTTTAAAGGCGAAACACTGACCAAGGGGAAATCAATACATGCTGGCTCCTAAAAAGATCAAACATAGAAAAATGATGAAGGGCCGCATGGCGGGCGCAGCAAGCCGCGGCAATAAAATAGATTTCGGCAGCTTCGGGCTTAAGGCAACAGAATGCGGATGGCTCTCATCGCGCCATATCGAAGCAGCGCGCGTTGCTCTTATCCGACACGTTAAACGCGGCGGCAAGCTTTGGATACGTATTTTCCCGGATAAGCCCATAACTAAAAAGCCTGCTGAAACCCGCATGGGCAAAGGCAAGGGAGCGCCTGAATGCTGGGTTGCTGTTATTCGTCCCGGCAGAATACTGTATGAAATTGAGGGCGTTTCAGAAGAAGTGGCAAAAGAGGCCATGCGCCTAGCAGCGCACAAGTTGCCGATCAAAACAACGTTTGTCATGAGGGAAGTCAGTGAAAGCTAAAGAATTTACCGAATTATCAATCGAAGAGCTTGCCCAGCGGGAAAAGGATCTCAAAGGTAAGCACTTTAATTTTAAAATACAGCGTGCAACAAATCAGCTGGCAAACACTTCTGAAATTGTGCATTTGCGCAAGGACATTGCCCGCGTCAAAACAATTTTGAATCAGAAAAAACATTCCGCAACCAAATAAAACATTGAGCATGTTTGGAGCATAGGGAAAACCGATGGAAGGCCAGAAAAAAAGAAGAACGGGCGTTGTTGTCAGCAATAAAATGGACAAAACGGTCGTGGTAGTCACCGATAGAATGACCCGTCATCCACTGTATCTGAAATACATCAAGAAACGGGTTAAGTTTAAGGCTCACGATGAAGTCAATGCCTGCCAGATTGGGGATACGGTGCTGGTTGAGGAAACGCGACCCTTGAGCAAGGATAAATGCTGGAGAGTTGTTGAAGTAGTGCAGAAAGCTATCTAAACGGTTCAGGTGTTTTTTTGATAATAAAAGGAAATCAGCAATGATTCAGATGCAGACAAGACTTGTTGCGGCAGATAATTCAGGAGCCAAGGAACTCCAGTGTATTAAAGTTCTGGGTGGTTCAAAGCGCCGGTATGCCTATCTCGGAGATGTTATTATCGTCTCGGTGAAGGAAGCAATACCTAATTCAAAAGTGAAGAAGGGCTCTGTCATGCGCGCGGTGATCGTTCGAACGGCCAAAGAGATCAAGCGGGCAGATGGCACCTATATCCGGTTTGACGATAATTCCGCCGTTCTTATAAATAATGTAAATGAGCCCGTCGGCACACGTATTTTTGGACCCGTAGCCAGAGAGCTTCGCGCTAAAAATTTTATGAAGATCATATCGCTTGCCCCCGAAGTTGTGTGAGCGTTTAGATACCGGGAGATAAGGACAATGGCAGAACGAGCAATGCTCCATGTAAAAAAAGGCGACACGGTAGTCGTGCTTGCCGGCAAGGAAAAAGGGCGATCCGGCAAAATAATGTCGGTGAACACGAAGAAATCAAGGGTTCTGGTCGAAAAGATTAATATGATCAAGCGTCACTCCCGCCCGAGCAAAACCGCTCCCCAGGGAGGAATCATCGAAAAAGAGGCAGCGTTGCACGTATCAAATGTTAATTTGCTGTGCCCCAAATGCAATAAGGCTGTCCGCACGAGATCGCGGCTCCTTGATGATGGAAAAAAAGTCCGCATCTGCGTAAAATGCAGTGAAATTCTGGATCAGTAGGAGAATAGGTACATGAGCCGGCTTAAGCAAAAATACACTCAAGATATCATGCCGCAGATGATGAAGCGATTCGGGTACAAGAATGTTATGCAGGTTCCCAAAATCGATAAGGTGGTAATCAACATGGGTCTTGGCGAGGCTATACAGAATGTCAAGATACTTGAAACCGCCGAAAAGGAGCTTGCTGCCATTACCGGCCAAAAACCCGTCATTACCAAAGCGCGCAAGGCAATAGCAAATTTCAAGCTTCGCCAGGGCATGCCGATCGGATGCAAAGTGACCCTTCGGCATGAGCGAATGTATGAGTTCCTGGACAGGTTGTTAAATCTTGCACTTCCCCGCATCCGCGATTTCAAGGGCGTGTCTCCCAAGGCTTTTGACGGTCGAGGCAACTATGCTCTGGGGATTCGCGAGCAGATCATTTTTCCCGAAATCGATTATGATAAAATCGATAAAATCAAGGGTATGAATATCGTTATAACAACCACTGCCAAAAACGATGAAGAAGCCAAGGCGCTTCTTGAGTTTTTTGGCATGCCCTTTGGCGCTAACTGAAGTACGTTGTAAGGAGAGGCTACGTGGCCAAAACATCGCTTATTGTCAAATCACAGCGCACCATGAAATTCAAGGTTCGCCAGTATAACCGGTGCCCAATTTGCGGGCGATCCCGGGCATACTACCGCAAATTCGACATGTGCCGGATTTGTCTCAGGAAACTGGCACTGCAGGGTGATATCCCCGGTGTTACAAAATCTAGCTGGTAATAATACAAGGAGTACGGCACGTATGATGACTGATCCGATTGCCGATATGCTTACACGCATACGAAACGCAAACAAGGCAAAGTTTGAAAAGGTTGACATACCTTCAGCAAAGATTAAGGTTAATATAGCTAAAATCCTGAGAGAAGAGGGCTATATAAAAAATTATTCGATCGCGGATGATAACAAACAGGGCATACTGCAGATTCAGATGAAGTACGACAACAAGGGCGCTGCGATCATATCGGAAATAAAGCGGGTTTCCAAGCCCAGTCGCCGTGTCTATGTAAACAGGGATGCCATACCCATGATCCGCAACGGCCTGGGCCTTGCCATACTGTCAACATCCAAAGGTGTTTTATCCGACAAGGAAGCCCGCAAACAGCAGGTCGGCGGTGAAGTTATTTGCACTTTTTGGTAAGAATAGGAACTTGCGCCATGAGTAGAATCGGTAAAAAACCCATTACGGTACCCAAAGGCGTCAAAATCAAAATTGACGGTTCCTTTTTACAGGTCGAAGGCCCCAAGGGTAAACTTAGCCATACCATACCATCGTGCATAACCCTTGAACAGGGAGCGGATGTTATCAACGTGACACGTCCCTCTGATGAGCGGCGCGAGCGGTCTCTTCACGGTCTGACCCGCACGCTGGTGGCAAATATGGTCGATGGAGTCACCCAGGGATTTAAACGCGAACTCGAAGTCGTCGGCGTCGGCTATAAGGCCGAGAAGGCCGGCAAAACACTGAAGCTTTCCGTCGGGCTTTCCCATGTCATCAATTTTGACGAACCCGAGGGTATTCAGATACAAGTCGAAAAGCAGATCATCAGGGTCGAAGGCATAGATAAATGCCTTGTCGGACAGACAGCCTCAAAGATCCGCATGTTTAAAAAGCCTGATGTGTATAAAGGCAAGGGCATTCGCTATGTCGGCGAAGTGGTGAGAAAGAAAGTTGGCAAGGCCGGCGCAAAATAGTTGATGCGCGGATGCCTCAGATGACCTTTTCAAAACCAAGGATGGAGTAATTGTGAATCTGCAGCACAAAAAAGAGCAAAATCGCCTGAAGCGGAAGAAAAGAATCCGCAGGCATATAATCGGCACCAGCATGCGGCCGCGGATGAGTGTTTTTAAAAGCCTCAATCACTGCTACGTGCAGCTCATCGATGACGAGGCGCAGAAGACTCTGGCATCAGCATCTACGGCCAGCAAAGAGTTTCGGGCAGCACTTCCGCAGACCGGCAATACGGCAGCTTCCCGCAAGCTCGGGAATTTGATTGCCGAAAAAGCCATGGAAATGAATATCACCTCAGTAGTCTTTGACCGCAACGGTTTTCTCTATCACGGACGAGTCAAGGCTATTGCCGACGGCGCCCGCGAAAAGGGCCTGCAATTTTAAGGAGGAACAGTCTTGGTATACGAGAGCGAGCAAGAGTCTAATCTTACTGATAAAGTCGTCACCATCAATCGTGTAGCCAAGGTTGTGAAAGGTGGCCGCCGCTTCAGCTTCAGTGCACTGGTGGTCGTGGGCGATGGCAACGGCCAGGTGGGCTGTGGGCTTGGCAAGGCCCGTGAAGTACCTGAAGCAATCCGTAAGGCTATTGAACATGCAAAGCGCAACATGGTCACCTTCCCGCTGGTTGACGGAACCATACCCCATGACGTTATCGGTGCGCATTGCTCGGGCCGCGTTTTTATGAAACCGGCATCCGAGGGTACCGGTATCATCGCAGGCGGCGCTGTCCGCTCCGTTATCGAAGTGTCCGGAATCAAAAATATTCTTACAAAATGTCTGAGATCCAGCAATCCGCACAATGTGCTCAAGGCAACCATCGACGGGCTGAAACATCTTCAGCATGCTGATGAGCGCAGAAGAAAGCTGGCCTGAGAAGATTAACAAGCAGATAAGCAGAGGATGTTGTAATGGATCTGAGTAGCTTACACCCGAATAAGGGTGCTGTAAAAAACAGAAAAAGAATTGGCCGCGGACCCGGTTCCGGACATGGGAAGACATCCTGCCGGGGCCATAAGGGACAGAAGGCCAGAACAGGATCTGGCGGGTTTAACGGATTTGAAGGCGGCCAGATGCCTTTGCAGCGCCGGCTTCCCAAGCGCGGCTTCACCAATATTTTCAAGAAGGAGTATTCGCTCATACAGGTGAGCGACTTGAGCAGTTTTGAAAAAGACAGTATTATTGATGCTACTGTTCTTCTAAAATGCGGACTTATAAAAAAGATCGGCGACGGAATAAAATTGCTTGGCAAGGGTGATATCGAACATGCGCTCAACATTAAGATTCATAAATGGAGCCAGAGCGCGTATGCCAAAATCACCGCGGCCGGCGGTACAATAGAGGGGATCTAAGTGGTCGGCGGTTTTCAGAATATACCAAAAATTCCAGAACTGAGAAAAAGACTTCTGACAACGTTTATACTCTTGGCGGTGTATCGCGTCTGCGTACATATACCGACACCGGGTATCGACGGTAAGGCTCTTGCAGCTTTTTTTGCCCGGGCCAAGGGAACGTTGCTCGGTTTTGTTGATATGTTCTCAGGCGGCGCCTTCGAGCATATGTCAATTGTTGCTTTGGGCATTATGCCCTATATCAGCGCATCCATTATTCTGCAACTGCTGACGGTTGTCGTTCCGTATCTTGAGAAACTTAAAAAAGAAGGCGAGGCAGGTCGCAAAAAGATAACTCAGTATACCCGATATGGAACTGTAGCTTTGAGTATCATTCAAGGCGTCGGCATAGCGGTTGGCCTTGAGCGCATGACCGGCCCGGGCGGCAGCCCGATCGTTATTGAGCCAGGATGGGGATTCAGATTGATCACGGTTATAACGCTTACGGCAGGCACTGCTTTTCTTATGTGGCTGGGTGAGCAGATAACCGAGCGGGGTCTGGGCAATGGGATTTCACTCATCATTTTTGCCGGTATTGTATGCCGTATGCCGGCAGCAGCCGGAAATACTTTTCAGCTTATGAGTACCGGTGAAATGGGCCCGGTAACAATACTACTTGTCCTGGCGATCATGATCGCGGTCATCGGTTGCATTATATTTATAGAGCGTTCCCAGCGGCGCATACCCGTGCAGTATCCCAAGCGGGTTGTCGGTAGAAAAGTATATGGCGGGCAAAGCACGCATCTGCCCTTAAAGATTAATACGGCAGGGGTTATACCGCCTATATTTGCTTCATCGATACTGATGTTTCCGCTGACACTTGCCCAGTTTATTCCATCAGAGATGCTTGAAGCATATCCCTGGCTTGACAGTATCATGCGGAGCTTACATCCTGGCGCACTAGCTTACAATGTGCTTTACGTGCTTTTTATTGTTTTTTTCGCCTATTTTTATACTGCGGTTACCTTCAATCCGGTTGACATTGCAGATAATATGAAAAAGCAGGGGGGCTACATACCCGGCATACGGCCAGGCAAAAAAACCGCGGAGTATATCGACTGGGTTTTAACGCGCATTACCTGCATCGGTGCGATATATATATCAGTCGTCTGCGTACTGCCGACGATATTGACCGCCAAATTCAACATACCATTTTATTTCGGCGGGACAGCTCTGCTGATTGTGGTGGGCGTCGCCCTTGACACCATCGGCCAGATTGAGTCACATATGCTCGCTCGCCATTATGATGGTTTTTTAACTAAAGGACAGATCGGCGGAAGAGTCCGCAGGTAATCAAGAACAACAGGGTACGGTTGGATTGTAATATATGGCGCGAGACGATCTTATTGAGCTTGAAGGTGAAGTCCTTGAAACATTGCCCAATGCAATGTTTTGGGTGAAACTTGCCAACGGACATAAATCCCTTGCTACCATATCCGGAAAAATGCGCATGCATTACATTAAAATACTGCCGGGCGATAAGGTTACGGTCCAGTTTTCCCCCTATGATCTGAACCGTGGCAGGATAACATATCGGGCAAAGTAAGCCCAAAAGGATAAGGATCATGAAAGTACGGTCATCGGTAAAGAAAATTTGCGATAAGTGCAAGATCATAAAAAGAAAAGGTGTTGTCAGGATTATTTGCGATAATCCCAAGCACAAACAGCGTCAGGGATAAAGAAATATACTTTTCAATAAAAGGAGTAAAACGTGCCAAGAATCGCGGGCGTTGACGTACCAAAACAGAAACAGATATGTATTGCCTTGTCCTACATATACGGTATCGGTCGGTTTACGGCCCTGCATATACTCCAAACTGTCGACATCGATCCGACAAGGCGTGCGGGGACACTTACCGAACAGGAAGTGGCAAAGATTCAGAATGTTATATTTGCCGATTGCAAAACCGAAGGTGATCTGCGCAAGGAAGTTTCTTTGAATATCAAGCGGCTTATGGAGATCGGCTCCTATCGCGGACTGCGGCATCGCAAGGGTCTTCCCGTGCATGGTCAGCGCACGCATACAAACGCCCGCACGCGTAAGGGTCCACGCCGGGCTATTCAGGGCAAAAAGAAGACACCCACCAAATAAGGTGAATTTATTTTAAACGATAGAGGAAACTGATGGCTGGCAAGAAAAAGATCGTTCGCAAGAAAAAGGAAAAGAAGAATATCCCCAACGGGATAGCCCACATTCAGGCTACGTTTAATAACACCATCATTACCATCACTGATGTGATTGGCAATGTGATAGCGTGGTCAAGCGCGGGTACTGTGGGGTTCAAGGGTTCACGCAAAAGCACGCCGTTCGCCGCAAGCCAGGCTGCAGAAGATGTGGCTAAAAAAGCAAAAGAGAACGGGGTGAAAAATTTAGAAGTCCTCGTGCGAGGACCAGGCTCTGGGCGCGAAGCCGCAATCAGGTCGCTACAGACCAGCGGCCTGAATATATCCGTGATTCGCGATCAGACTCCGATACCACATAACGGCTGCCGTCAGCCCAAGCGCAGACGCGTTTGACCCTGGTTTTAATTGATTAACAAGAAAGGAGATTTCCTTTGGCTCGATATATAGGATCAAAATGCAGGCTTTGCCGCAGAGAAAACACCAAGCTCTTTCTGAAGGGAGAGCGTTGCTATACCGATTCATGTGCGGTTGAACGCCGAGCGTATGCACCCGGTCAGCACGGCCAGAACCGCGTAAAATATTCCGCCTACGGTGAGCAGTTGCGGGAAAAGCAAAAAGTAAAGCGTATTTACGGCGTCCTTGAAAAGCAGTTTCGTAATTATTTCCATAAAGCTGCCCAGAAAAAAGGCGTTACCGGTGAAAACCTGATTGAAATGCTTGAAAGCAGACTGGACAACATGCTCTACCGCCTTGGCTTTGCCGGCTCCAGAACCGAAGCACGGCAGTTGATACGCCACCGGCACTTTACTGTTAATAACCGCCAGGTTGATATCCCCTCCTACCTTTTGAAAGTAGGTGATGTCATACAGGTGCGCGAAAAAAGTAGAAGCATTACCCGTATAAAGGAATCTGTAGAAACCGCTCAGCAGCGTGGAATTCCCCGGTGGGTTGAAATCGAATCGGAGAATTATCTGGGTAAAGTAACCGCTTTGCCCAAACGTGAAGAAATCACGATGCCCATAAAAGAACAGCTCATTGTCGAGCTCTACAGTAAGTAATTAACCATAACTAGTTGCTGAAGGTGAGGTGCTATGCGTCGCATGTGGCAGACCATTATAAGACCAAAACGGCTCGAGGTTGACGAGGAGACGCTCTCCCCGACTTACGGGAAGTTTGTGGCGGAGCCATTTGAAAGAGGATTTGGAATCACAATCGGCAATGCTATTCGTCGGGTACTTATTTCATCCATTCAGGGCGCCGCCATTGCCGCAGTACGCATCGATGGCATACTGCACGAGTTTTCGACCATACCCGGGGTTAAGGAAGATGTAACCGAAATCATCATGAACCTTAAGGAAGTCGAGCTGAAACTCAATTCCGATGGACCGGAAACGATTTCTATTAAGTCAAAGGGCGAAGGTGTTGTCCGGGCTCGCGACATTATTACCAATAACAATATTGAAGTACTGAACCCGGAGCAGCATATTGCAACACTTTCTCCGGATGCAAAGCTCAATATTGAGATGACGGTAAAGTCCGGGGTCGGCTATCTGACCGCTGAAAAAACACGCGATGAAAACGCACCAATAGGCACCATACCCATTGACGCCATTTTCAGCCCTATCAAGCGGGTGAATTTCAATGTTAATTATGCCCGCGTCGGCCAAATAACCGATTACGAGCGTTTGACCCTTGAGGTGTGGACCAATGGTTCTATCGCACCGGAAGATGCTATAGCCTTTGCCGCTAAAATCCTTCAAAATCAGCTCAAGCTCTTTATTAATTTTGAAGAAGAGATCGAGATACTGCCCAAGGCCGAGCCGTCGCGGCAGCGCTTTAATGACAATCTGTATCGAAGCATCGATGAGCTTGAACTTTCGGTTCGCTCATCAAATTGTCTTCGAAATGCCAATATTCGCTACATCTGGGAGTTGGTGACGCGCACCGAACCCGAAATGCTGAAAACGAAGAATTTCGGCCGCAAGTCGCTCAATGAGATCAAGGAAATACTGTCCGAAATGGGCCTCACTCTCGGCATGAAGCTGGACGGGTTTGAGCCGCCCGCTCGCCGCGATGAAGATATCGATGAGATTGACGACTCAACCGAGATCTATGATGACGAAGATGAGCAGGATACTGACGAGGACGAAGAGTAACTATTATTGTATTGCTAGGGATGCAGAAGCATGAGACATTTAAAGGCATTTAAGAAACTGGGCATGGACTCCAGCCATCGCAAGGCTGTGTTCAGAAATATGGTGACTTCGCTCATTGTACATGAGCGCATTCAGACAACCGATACCCGGGCCAAGCAGTTGCGCCCCATCGTGGAGAAGATAGTGACTCTTGGCAAGCGCGGCGATCTGCATGCCCTGCGCCAGTCCCTCTTAGTCATTTGCTTAAAAAGCGCTGCAACAAAACTGTTTGAAGATATCGCCCCTCGCTATAAAGATATCAATGGCGGTTATACGCGCATAATTAAGATCGGCCGCAGACATGGCGACAATGCCCCTATTTCCATTATCGAATTTACGATAAAGAAGCAGGAGGAAAAGAAAGAAGAAAAGAAGCCTCCAAAAAAAGTAAAAAAGCAGGATGAAAATACAGAAGAAAAGAAGTCTGTAAAAAAGGTAAAGAAGCAGGAGGAAAAGAAGCCTGCCAAAAAAAAGGAAAAAGCAGGAGTTGAAGCGAAAAAATAAAACGTTCTAAAAAAATATTCAGGGGCTATCCATAAGGGTGGCCCCTTTTTTTATGCTGATAGTTGGGGTTTTTTTCAAGATAAAGTGTGATGCCGCCGTAAAAAGTCCCAGCGCATGTCATTGCGAGCATCTGACCCCGTCTCTGCGCTCCGGGGTTGGTCATGTAAAGAACTTTCAGTCTTACTGCCCCTCTACCTGTCATCGCGAGGAAGGAGCGGAGCGACTGACATGGCGATCCCGGCCAGTGCAGGGACGAGATTGCTTCACTTCGTTCGCAATGACAGGCGCAGGGACTCATTACCAATCAAGTTTCTTAGGAGGAGCGGAGCGACGCGGCAATTTCTGTTTTTGTAGGGGCTTAAAATTTTAAGCTCTTACTACGTGCAGCCTGAGATTGCTTCCCGCCACGCTTCGCTCGCGGCTTCGACTTACTCGTTCGCAATGACAGTTAATTTAACTTTTTACGAGGGCAACAAGTCTCCCGTTCAGATTATTTGTATTTTACATTGAAGTTGTTTCACTATATATCTACACAGGTGTGTAACATGTAACTTATTTTAAACCCTATACGTGAAACGGACATTATGAGAAAAAAAGGCAGGCTTTTTGTAGTGGGTATCGGGCCGGGCAGTTTTGATGAGATGACAGCAAGAGCCCGCAGGGCAATTAAGAACTCCGATGTTATTGTCGGCTATGACAGCTATATTGATCTCATACATCCTTTATGCGCGGGCAAGGTGATTATCGCCAGCGGCATGGGGCAAGAGGTTCAGCGCTGCGAAGCGGCCCTGCGCGAAGGGTTGCTCGGCAGAACCGTTGCCCTTATTTCAAGCGGCGATGCCGGAATCTACGGCATGGCCGGCCTGGTGCTTGAGATTGCCCAGAAAAAGGGCATCGAGCATCCTGAAGCAATAGAGATCGTGCCGGGCGTCCCGGCATTTGTTGCGGCAGCGGCACTTGTCGGCGCACCCCTCATGAATGATTTTGCCTGTCTTTCGTTGAGCGATCTCATGAACCCGTGGGAAAAAATCGAAAAGCGCCTTGAGGCTGCCGCATCGGGCGATTTCGTGACGTGCCTCTATAATCCCCAAAGCAAAAAGAGAACATCTCAAATAAAAAAAGCCCGCGATATTTTTTTGAAGCACCGCAGCCCCGCAACACCCGCCGCCATTATTCGCAATGCCTTCCGCGATAATCAGAGTACCGTGATTACCACGCTTGCAGCCATGCTGTCCCATGAAATTGATATGCTCAGTATCATCATTATCGGCAACAGCGAAACAGAACAGCTGGGCAATTGGATGGTGACGAAGCGTGGGTATTTGAATTGATTTTGGATTTTGGAATGCGGATTTTGGATTAAGAAAACAGGTGATGCGCAATGCGCGTTAGGGCCTTGAAGGTTGAGCTTTAGAATCTTAGCTAAAGGGTTCTGCCACCGCGCCCTACGGTGTTGACATTTGAACCCCGAACCCCGAACCCTGAATATTTATGCCCACATCCCTAATGTTCGTCGGCACATCCTCTGACAGCGGCAAGAGCGTACTTGCCGCTGCTTTTTGCCGCATACTGAAGCGACGCGGCGTGTGTGTGGCTCCGTTCAAGGCGCAGAACATGGCGCTTAACTCCGGCGTGACGCCTGAGGGCCGCGAAATGGGCAGGGCGCAGATTGTGCAGGCTGAAGCAGCAGGCATTTCACCGCATGTCGACATGAATCCCATTCTTTTAAAGCCTACTTCTGAAATGGGAAGCCAGGTTATTGTGCATGGACTTGCCCGGGGCAATATGGATGCCGCGGCATATTATCAGAATAAAAGAACACTGTGGCCAGCTGTAACCGAGAGCTACGATCGCCTTGCGTCGCAGTATGACGTAATCGTGCTTGAAGGCGCAGGCAGTCCGGTTGAGGTGAATCTCAAACAGAACGATATCGTCAATATGGCCATGGCCGACTATGCCGATGCCTCGGTGGTCCTGGTGGCAGACATCGACAGGGGAGGGGTGTTTGCCTCCATCGTGGGTACGGTAGAGCTTTTTGAACAACACGAGCGTGAGCGGCTTTCCGGATTCATCATCAACAAGTTTCGCGGCGACGCGGAACTTCTGCGCGGCGGGCTGGAGTTTATAAAGCAAAAAACCGGCTTTCCGGTTCTCGGCGTGGTGCCTATGCTGCGCGACCTGTATCTGCCCGGCGAGGATTCCGTTGCGCTGGAGCAGAAACGATTTCAGATGGTAAAGGAAACGGCACGTATATCTGTGGGCATTATTCGCCTTCCGCATATGGCAAACTACACGGATTTTGATCCGCTTGAGCTTGACCCGCGGTTTTCAATTGAATATGTGCTGTCGGCAAAGAGCCTGGGCGGGCATGATGTCATTATTCTCCCCGGCAGTAAGAATGTGCCGCACGATATGAAGTTTCTGCGGGAAAGCGGCCTTTCAGACGGACTGCTGCGCTATGCGAAGGCAGAAGGAAAGGTTGCCGGTGTGTGCGGCGGCTTTCAGATGCTGGGAAACACAATTTGTGATCCGCATGGCATGGAATCAAAAGAGCTAAAAGAAGTTGCAGGGCTTGGATTGCTGCCGGTTTCCACCATTTTTGAACCGACCAAAATAACGCGGCTGATTAATGCTGCTGTGAACCTGCCGGGGGTGAGAACGCCTGCTCTCTTGAGCGGCTATGAGATTCACATGGGGCGAACAGCCGCTGTGGGAGCCGGTGATTGCAGTGTGCAGGAGTTCCTGACAGCCAGTCTTGACGGCAAAGTCTGGGGCAGCTATGTGCACGGCCTCTTTGACTGTGATGAAATGCGGGATTCTTTTATTGCCTGGGTTTGCGGGAACAATGATAGTGTTCAGACAACCTTCTCATATAAGGCATTTAAAGAATATAATTATGATCTGCTTGCCGATACGGTGGAAAAGCAGGTTGATGTGGACAGTATTTTCAAAAAAATATTGTAAACCGTTCTGTCTAATGTCTCTTCTATTTTATTACGATCCTGATATGCAGGGCGAAAAAGAGCTGGGCCTACCTTACCGGCATCCGGTACAAGCTCTTCAGACGAGAAAATGAGCAATGGCGCTATGCCGCCTATATGAACCTGTTAGCACCAAAGCGAAGCCATCCCTACGAAGCAGGCGTTGAGGGAGCGGCATCATTTTTTTCTTGCACTCCTTCCAAAAGGCGTAATTTAATAACAGGATTTTATTTAAGCACGCAAAATTCTGTTGACATGATAAAACAAAGTGCTAGTTTAGTTTATCATGTATAAGCGTAAGTTAAAATTAGCCGACAGTCTTTCGCAAACCTGCTTTCTGTGGGGTCCCCGGCAGACAGGCAAAAGCACCCTTTTAAAAGCTCTTTTCCCAAAAGCGCTTCGCTATGATTTGTTACTCTCGGACGAATACCGCCGTCTTGCCGGGCAGCCATCACTTTTGCGGGAAGAGCTGCAAGCCGCCGGCATCAACGCCGGCACGCAGCGCGATCCGGTCATTATCGATGAAGTACAGAAAATCCCCGAACTGCTTGACGAAGTTCACTGGCTTATTGAAAATCAAGGCGTTCGCTTTATTCTGTGCGGATCAAGCGCCCGCAAACTGAAACGGGGTCATGGCAATCTTCTTGGGGGCCGCGCCCTTCGCTATGAACTGTTCCCTCTTGTCTATCCGGAAATAAACGGCTTCTCACTTTCAACGGCCTTGAACAGCGGCCTTCTGCCACGGCATTACACAACCCCGCAGCCGCGCAGGCTCATCCAGTCCTATGTGGGTGATTATCTCAAGGAAGAAATTTCCGCCGAGGCGCTAGCCCGCAACATAGGCTCCTTCAGCCGGTTTCTGGAAGTGGCGGCAATTTCAAACAGCGAAATCATCAACTACCAGAATATTGCCCGCGAGTGCGGCATCAGCGCGCCGACGGTGAAAAACTATTTTGAAATACTCGAAGATACGCTCATCGGACGTTTTTTGCCCGCATTCCGGGCAAAGGCCAAACGCCGGGTCATACTGGCGCCGAAATTTTATTTTTTTGATGTGGGTATTTTAGGAGCGCTTGCCCGGAGAGGCCCGGTTGAACCGGGCTCCGAGCTTTACGGCAGGGCTTTTGAACACTTCATCGTCATGGAAGTCATGGCGCATGCATCCTACAGCGAACTGTTGTACCCCGTGGCATACTGGCGCACGGCGTCGCAGTTTGAGGTAGACCTGATTCTGGGCGACCATGAGGTAGCCATTGAAATTAAATCAACGGTGCAGCCCGGCGATAATCAGCTGAAAGGGCTCCGGGCATTCAAGGAAGACTTCGCCGTAAAAAAAGCTATTCTTGTCTGCAGCGCCCCCCGGCCCCGCACAACCGCCGATGGCATTGTAATTCTTCCCTGGGAAGTGTTTCTTCAACGTCTGTGGAGCGGTGCTATTATCAGCTGATTCATAAATTATTCGCAGCAAATGTGCAGGAACAATTTTCAGTTTGTCCGTTTAAATAAGTTCGGATACAACAGAACTAGCCAGTAAAGGGCACTGTTGTGCCTTTTTCCGACGGTAATGTCTGGGGCAGCTATGTGCACGGGCTTTTCGACAGCGACGACATGCGGGACGGGCTGCTTGACTGGGTTCGCCGGAGCGAGGGTAGTGCCCGGACAAACTTTTCCTATAAGTCTTTCAAAGAATATAATTATGATTTGCTTGCCGATACGGTGGAAAAGCAGGTTGATGTGGAAAGTATTTTGAAAAAAATGGGATTTTAAATTGTCGTAGCCCGCACGTAACCCCGCACTCGCAGAATTTAGGATTAACTTAATCTGATAGAGAAAAGAGTTCTTCTGGAAACGTAGAATAATTACGTTATGTAGAAAAATCCACCTTAAGCGCCGTAATGTGAAGTTTTAGGCAGCACACAAGACCACAAGATTTTGTTATAAGCCCACCTGGTTTTGCCCAAACTGATCATATTCACGTCAAAGGCACTATGGTGCTGAAATATTAATTTTTAATGCCTTTTTTATCTTTATTGTTAAAGTTTAAAAAATTTTAAAAAAGTGCTTGACGTGTCTTTTTATTTGCAGTATTCAATTACTTATGATTCCGAAGGGGGAATATAATGCTTCTAGGCAAACAAAAAAGACAACAAGTCAGCTTTTCGTTAACAAATATCAAGGGCGTATTCTGCATAAGCAGTACGCCCTTTTTTATTATCAGCACTGAACAAATAGCGAAAACCAAAAAAAGGGAAACCAGCTTGTAGCTTGCAGGTCGGATTGAGGCACGAAAGCCCCTCGACAAATTACTTATTGGGGTGGATACATCCTGGAGCCGAAAAAATAAATAATTGACTTGTAAAATTTAGAATGCAATTGTTTGTCTGTCAATAAAAGAAGGGGTTAAAAATGGCTTCCGCTTATATAGCAAGCAAGCAAGCAAGCAAGCAAGCAAGCAAGCAAGCAAGCAAGCAAGCAAGCAAGCAATACCCTCCTTTTAAATTCCAGCGTTTTCACAACCGAATATTGTAATAACCAAGGCATGTCCCACACCAGGGCATGTCTTTTTTGTTGTGTGATTTATGTCCTGAAGGCGCTGCTGTAGGGGCGAATGCTTTTGTGTTTTTTTTCCGTAACTCCGGCTTGACCGGAGTCTTTCGCGGGAATGATGGCCGGTGGGGGAAGGATTCCGGGCGTTGCCGGAATGACAAATAAGCTTGCAGGTCGGCTTGAGACACGAAAACCGACAATG
>Ga0118677_10006571_pt1 | contig 19599 bp, 12 predicted proteins | sample AliMusrvi5mmetaG_FD_86154 | JGI IMG/M metagenome (GOLD analysis project Ga0118677, IMG submission 86154)
TTATGGATGGGACCAAGGCGGTCTTCCTCGATCACATTGAGGGCAGTCATCGGCTCCGCGCCGTCTCGGCAATCGGTATCTCTTTTCCGCTGCACTGCAGCGCCAATGGAAAGGCCATGCTGGCTGCGCTTGACGACAGCGCGCTTCTCAAAGTGAGGAAGGCAATTACGCTCACAAAATTTACGCCACACTCCATTTGCACCTGGAAGCAATTGGATGCCGAACTGGCTAAGATTCGCAAAGCCGGAGTTGCGTTCGACCTTGAAGAACATACCCTGGGAATCTCTGCCGTCGGCGCGTCGCTCACTGGACCCGACGGCGAGATAGCAGCCATCTCTCTGCCCACTCCTTCGGTGCGTTTCGTAAGCAACAAACGGGAGTTGGAAAACGCCCTCAGAGATTGCCGGAATGCATTGATTGAGAAGTTCGGAAGCCCATAGCTTCAAATAATATAGTGGGCCTATCGGGAAAAAACAGTGTTGAAGAGAGGTTAGTCTCTCCAACACTTCAGGAGGTTTTCGTGAGGTAATGTTGCTATTATCTATGTCGGTTAGTTATAACGTCTAATACTTTATATGCATTCGACGGAACCCACAAAGTATAGGTGGAAGAATCCAGAAAAAACCTGCGCATATCAAGAAACAAAATGGCAACGGTGCTCAAGTGCTTCTGGCTGGAGTTATATTGTTCGTATAGATACTGCTCGCTCATGCAGCGCTTGCCTGCTTCTCCAATTTCTTACTGGGGTAGTCGCTCTCTGCCAGGGCGCGAGGCAGAGATCCATATACAAGCGAGGCGGCGTTTCGCTATGCTCATAGAATCGAACAAGCAGGACATGAACTGCGGAGACTTGATGAAAACAGCGACACGGCTCGATGGGATGCGGCAATCGTTTATCCGGGAGATGACCCGGCTGGCACTCTCGCACAATGCCATTAATCTTTCGCAAGGCTTTCCGGACTACGATGCGCCTCCGGAGGTGATTGAGGCGGCCAAGGCGGCCGTAGGGAGCGGCCAGAACCAATACGGCATCACCTGGGGAACCGCTCCGCTGCGGCAGGCAATTGCAGAGACCATGGCCCGCCGCTACAGCCTCAGCTTCGATCCGGACCGTCACATTACAGTGACATGCGGCGTGACCGAGGCCATGGCAGTGATCTTCATGGCGCTGCTCGATCAAGGCGACGAAGTCATTGTGATTGAGCCTTTCCATGAAGGCTATCAGCCGCAAATCAAGTTTGCCGGGGGAACGCCGCGCTTTGTGACGCTCGAGGCTCCGGACTACGCGCTCGATTCAGACAGCGTGAGGGCGGCCATCACTCCACGCACCAAGGCCATCATCCTCAACACTCCGCACAATCCCACTGGACGGGTCTTCACTCGCGAAGAACTGGGCGGAATTGCCGAGCTTTGCAACGAGTTCGATCTTGTCGCCATCACCGATGAAATTTACGACCGCATCATTTATGACGGCCGCCAGCACATCCCCATCGCGTCGTTGCCCGGCATGGCCGAGCGCACCATTACCGTGGGAGGCTTTGGCAAGACCTACGCCGTGACAGGCTGGCGCCTGGGCTACGTGTGCGCCCTGGAGCCATTTTCTACTGCCATACGCACTGTCCATGACTTCACCACGATCTGCGCGCCCGTGCCTTTGCAGGCCGCGGCTGTGGCCGCCCTTAGACTGCCCGAGTCCTACTACGAAACGCTTATGCGGGATTTCACTGCACGCCGCGCCTTGATCATGCCGGCTCTTGAGGAACTGCACTTCAAGGCGCACATCCCTGAAGGCTCCTACTACGCCATGGCGGACTTCAGCGCGTGGAACTTCGATGGGGACGACTTTGCCTTCGCGACATGGATGCCAGCTCACCTTGGGGTAGCAGTGGTTCCGGGCTCATGCTTCTATGGCACTCCCGGCCTCGGCAAATCTACCGTGCGCTTTGCCTTCGCCAAAAAACTGGAGACGCTGAACGCGGCCGTGGGACGCCTGCGGGCCTACCGCGAGCAAGCACCAAGCGTTGGCCGGTAGTGCTGTTTGCGTATGGGGATGGCGCCAATGCGCAGCCAAGACCCTGAAAATGATTCACCTCACGGCTGCAGAATAGATCGTATCTGCATAATCGCTGCTGCTGCCATGGCTTGAAGCGCGGCAACATTCTTCATTGGGCTTGCGTCCGGGTTGTAAAAGAGTCTGATGGATCTCTGAGAAACCGATCAGCCAGTTGCGGGGGCTGTGGGATGGATTGGAACGGTGGTGGTCTATCTGGACGAAGACGAGATGCAGGCTTTGGTGGAAACGAATCATCTCCTTCCCTTGATTGATCGCTCAATCCTGGAAGTATCGTCTGAGGCCGCCGTCCGCAGTTACCCCGTCAATGTACTTGCTGAAATATCAGCGACCCTTTGAACTGGTAGACAATCTGTGCCTGCACAAAATAGCTCATATTACGAACCGCGTAGAAGTCGCCTGGAGAGTAAGATTCGAACAGAATATGGCCTCTCAGCTTCTCATTGAACAGGTAGTCTGCGCGCAATTGGTAGTTTTCGCCGCGGTGTGTTCCCTTCGCAAAGATAGTGGGGGACTTGTTGCTGGGATGGAACGCATCCTGATTGTAGAATGTTGCCCGAATAGCTAACTGCTTAATCGGCTTCAGACCGGTTTCCAGTTGGAGCATCCGGTTGTTGGTCCAATAGGAGACGCCGCGCTCGGGAACCATCGAGTAGAGATACAACTCGCTGTACTTTGGCCAACGCGCAAAAATCGGGTCAAATCCGTTCATGGTTTGGCTGTTCGGATCATCCCCCGACATGGCCCAATAGCCGACCGTCATATACGGTTTCGTTGACGTATCGAAACTCTTTTTCGCATAGAGATAGCCGCCCCCGGCGCGGATATCGGCTGCCGCCAGGTCAGCCGTCGCATTAGCATGCTGGCTTCCCCATTGACCTGCAAACTCTCCGGTCAGCGAGTAGCCCTTCGCGAAGCGCTGAGCCAAACGCGCACCCACTGTTGAGATATTCCGGTCCGGCTGGAAAAGAGGATTGTTCGCAGAGCGATAGTCCTTCACTTCTTTTTTGTAAAAGTAGTAGCCGTCGATATCTGACTTCTTGTTCTCGCGGTTGGTGTAGTAGAGACCAAGGGCCTGTTCATCCCACTCTGTCAGGTGCTTGTGCTGGCCATGAATGATGGGGAGGAAGCGGTCCATTTGCGGATCAAGGATACCCAAAAACTCAAACTTCGACTTGCCGCGCTGGTAGGAGATGTTGGCGGCGTTGAAATAGGCTGTCCGGGAGCCATCGCCAGAGGTGGCGTCAAAGATGAGGAACCCTTCGCCCCGCTGAATATCCTGACGACCAACCACAATGCTCAATCCAGGCAAGAGAAGCTTCTTAAGGCTAAGTGAGAGACTCTCGAAGACGACCTCATCCAAGTTCAGCCGGTCTAGGACAACGTCAGACTGCTTCAGTGCATACTTCTTGTAGAACTCGTCGACTATGCCGACTCTGAACTCCACCGGTTTGCTGTCGTACTGAAGCCAGACGCGGGTGCGATAACGCATCTGTCGACGCTCGTCGTCCTTGTCATTACTAAAATCGGTGATGTTGTTCCAGTCCTCTGTCCGCACCCGCTGTTCGCCCCCATAAACAAGCGCAGGCGTCTCGTTGGCTGCGTTAGCGGCAACTGACTCCGGCACAACCGCGGACGCATGGTCTTCAGCCCCGGCGGCGGACAAGACTCGAACACAGAGCAGGGTTGAAACCAGGAGCTGGCCTCTGAACTTTTGCATATTCATCATTCAGGAATCTCAACTTATCGCGGACTCGACGACTTCTACGTCGCCCGCGGAGGTTTGCGGCTTGTGTTTTGTTCCGACCTTGGCCCCGTACGCCAGCAGAGCTCCGAACACGATAGAGAGGAATGCAGCGATCAGCACACGATACTCAGGAGGTGCCAAAAACGTTGCTGTGTGCGCGGGAATCCAGACAAATGGCACCGTCATGCCGATCACGAAGCCGAAGAAAGAATGCCAGTTGACGTGCGAAATCAGATCAGTGAAACTGACGCGCCGGGTGAGGATGTGTCCGCCGCAAAGCTCGATGTAGGCATCGCTGATGCGGTGCGCGCACATCATGGAGGGACCGAATGTGACGTTCATAAGCGTGCTCGTCCAGAACGCGATAGCCAGCGTCTGCAGCCCGGTTCCCTTGCCTGGCAACAACCCAAGCGACATCGCTGCCTGTGCGCCTGCGTTGAAGACCGGAAACATCAAAGCGATCAGTGCACCCAGAATGCCCCACACCAGCACACGCCATCCGAACCCTGCGGGTTTGACCCAATCGCGTTCACGCAAGCGAAGGCTGAGTAGTTCGCCCATCGACGCCAGCACAGCGAATTTAGCAAAGCCCATGCCGAGCGGAGAACTTCTGGTCCACGACATTAGGACTCCGTGCGTCGCTGGGACTACGAACAATGCCAACACGAAAACAATTACTGCAGCCCATACGAAATCTCCACGCTTCATCGATTCTTTCTCCTTTGAACGTGACACGCGGGGCTCGTCACCTCTCCGCGTTTGCCTCGTTAGCCACTTGGACAGAACTGCGAGTCTCGATAGCGTGAGGATGTTAGCAGCGCCCTGAGCTTATCGCTCACTGAATTCCGGATAACTAACCAAACCCAAGAAAGGCGACACTAATGAACCCTTTGGGGCCCTACCGATGACGGGCATCAGGGAGCGTTTTGGAAATTAGGATCTAATACCACTCTAGGTGACATACGTCTTCAATGGAAATACTTTGTCTGTAGGGAAGACCGACCTCGGCGGCATAGAAGATTTGCGATTGTTCCGCTCGGGCGCGCGGGCACGGCTGTTTGGCGATTTCGCGGCCGATTACCGTTTCCGGGGCTTCGCCACCGGCTTCGAAGCCAAGAGACAAACCAGACTTCTTCAGTACCGCACTCAGCGTCTTCCGGTTCGATCGAGAAGGGGCGAAGGTCCATAAAGAGAGAGACCTAGTCGAATACAGAACCTGTTATGGGTGAAATTCGCCGCGGAGTGTCACGTCCGTGACAGCGTCACAAGTGTGACTGTTTCCGCGAGATTTTGAAGCGGCAGTCCGAGCAGCAGATGCTGCCTCACTGAATGGGCTTGGTGGGAATCGATGCGGGTCTGTTCGATCTGGCTGTCTCAGGATCTAGCACCACAGCATCTTCGATCGAAATAGACTATCGTATGCTTATATTATGACCGTCTTCCCGCGCATCGAAATACCGGAAAACCTCCACAGCCGGGTGACCAGGGTGCTCGCGCTACAAGTGCTTGAAGCGGAGCGTGACTCGCGCGAGTTACTATTTCCGAACGAGGCGGACCTGTGTCTGCAACTCGGGGTAAGCCGAACAATTTTGCGGGAAGCCGTGAAGGTGCTTGCCGACAAAGGCATGGTAGAAGTGCGCCAGCGGCTGGGGACGCGATCAAAGCCAAGAACCGAATGGAACCAGCTTGATCCGGACATCCTGGGCTGGTGGGCAGTCGGTGCCGACACCCGGTTTCTTCGCGAGCTTTGCGAAGTGCGCCTTGCGATAGAGCCGACTGCGGCGGGTTTTGCGGCGGTTCGCGCCAGCCAGCAAGAACTGGATCAGATCGGCCGGCTACTTGAAGACCGCGAGGCGAAGCTGAAGAATCAGCGGGCGGACGAAGCCGTTGATGCCGAGTTGGAATTCCTGGCGGCGGTGGTTGCAGCCAGCCGCAACCCGCTGCTTGAGCAGCTGAACCGTTCCATCCGGCGTCCGCTTCAGACGGCCCTGGCCTACACGACAGGATGGCGCGCATCCGACCTGGTTGACATCGGCGCCCACCGGCAGCTGTTCCAGGCACTGCGGCGCCACGACGGGGTGAAAGCCCGCTCTGCGGCGGAGAAGATTGTAGGGCTGGCCATGCTGAGCATCGAAGAGGCGATTCGAAGGGAAGACAAGGCAGGGTTACGAAAGAAAACCCTAAACGGCGCCAAGGCCGCTCAAGACGAAGTCTCGCTGCCAGATCCTGGCAAGCCGCAGCGACTGACGCGCGGGTCTAAATGAACCGGAAGGTCGGGCTTGCTCAGGCTCGTCCTTTGCCAGTTCGCGATTTTTTGCTGCTGGGACTCTTCATCAAACTCGGAGTTGACGTCGGATTGACTGGAGGAGTGATGACCTGGACGGGTGCTGCGAGACATTCACGCACAGCTTCAAGGAATGCTTTCAGGGCTGGCAGCTTGTCATCCTTGCGATAGACAACGAGCATGTCGAGAGTGGGTTGCGGATCCAGTTCCAGCGAGCGTGTGATGAAATGATCTGGCAGGAAGCCTTGCTGATAGTCGGGTATCAAACAGGCGCCATTGCCGATGCTCACCGAATTCAAAGCCTCCATGACATTGTCGCACTCAATTAGAGTTTTCAACTGGATGCCGGCCGAGCGCGCGACCTGGTTGATGAATGCAATGTAGTTTGGCGAGGTGGCCGAGGGCGGAAGAATGAGAGGTATTTCCGACAGGCGGGCAACGGGAATCCGCTTGAGATCCGCCAGGGGATGATCGGAGGGCAGTACGACAACAAGTTTCTGGTGCAGAACACACTCCGCTGCGATGCCGGGATGAATGATCGGGCCCGCACAGAAGGCGGCGTCAATTGTCTTGCTGTCCAAAGCAGCGATCATCTCCAATTCGGATAGCGTTCGATAGGAAATCTTCATTTCCGGGTGCTTCTTTCGCAGCATTGGCACCAATCGAGAAAAGATAGGACTTTCAGTTCCCAGGATGAATCCCACTGAAACGCGGTCATTGTGAGAACGCGCGGCTTGGCGAGCCAATTCTATGGCATGATCGATCTGCTCCAGGATCGCGCGCGATTCCCGGAGGAAAGCGAAGCCCGAGTCGGTAAGGAACATTCTATGGCGCTCGCGGCGAAAAAGGGGCGTCCCCACGATCTCTTCGAGACGGTGGATTTGCCTGCTCACCGAAGGTTGAACGGTGTGCAAGCGCTCGGCGGCGCGGGTCACGTTCAACTCTTCTGCGACGGCAATAAAGAAGCGCAAGTAGCGGAGATCCATATCACTCCTTTGAAAAGCAGGCGCCGATCTATCGAATCTTATCGTGCCAGGCTCAAAGCGGGCAGCAGTTGCGATTATGCTGACCCCATGTTGTCCGTTACTGTGATGTGAGTCACCTTTTGATACAGCGAATCTTCAGTTCGGTCTTGAAACTCAAGAAATGGGTGGATCGGCAGGGAATGCCTGCCACAGCGCCCTAATGAATGGGATGCGGGAGAGCGCTTCAGTCCTCGGTCGTGTCAGGAGCGGGATAGTACGGGCAAAACAGATATGCGGACGCGCCTCATGCGACGTGAAACACATGATTGCGCCTGAGCGTCATCTTCTGTTGAGAGGTTGCCGGGAGCTGTTGACTCCTTGTTCATCGCTGCACACCACGTCGATGGCCATATGGCATTTTTTCAAACAGGTGTCTTCCCGGAGTTCCACTTTTCAACCTCGACCAGGCACGAGCATGCGGCCAGCGCATGAGACTTGCCAATCATCATCCTGCTCGGGGTGAGGATGTTGATGCACCCGCCGCGATCGGCGGACTTGCCCGGCGCCCCGACAGGATCGTACACCGCTGATGACTCATATGAGTGCACGATTCCTGGGGGGACGCGCTCCGTCAGCTGTGCTGCGCAGATCACCGCTCCGCGATCATTGAATACTCTGACAAGCCCATGATCAGCGATTCCACGAACGGCTGCATCGCGCCGATTGACTCTGACGATCCAATAGTAGAAACCGTCGATCAACACGCGATGGTCCTTGATATCGTTCGTCGTGCTGTCTTTGCCGTCGCTCTGGGTATGGAAGGTAAAGCGCGGGTGCGGAGAAACCAAATGCAAGGGAAATCTGGCGTATAGTTCATTGGCGTGCGGCCCTTCCCATGCGGGAACATACTTCAGAATCGGTGAACGCTCTGGATCTTCAGCATCAAACCGCTTGAGGCTCGACGATTCGAATTCGATCTTGCCTGACTGCGTTTGCAACCCGCTGCGAAATGCGCCGCTGTAGGATCCCGGCAAGGGCGTCAACTCAGGAGTATCCTTCAACCTGCCTTCAGCAAACCACTGGTACGAGACTGGATCGCGCAGTTCCTCAGAGGGCACCGGTACAACAAAATATCCTTTCTTCAGGAACTTCTTCCACGTGGTCAGCGTTGTAAGATCGGTGGCCTCAAAGTAGCGCCTGCACCAGTCCAGTTCCGTTGACCCCTCAGAGAAACTGGCCGCCACACCGAGGCGTTTGGAGAGATCGAGAAATATCTGGAAGTCCGATTTAGACTCACCGAGCGGCTCAATACACTTATGCTGAAGCACCGCGACGCGATGATTGCATTGCGTAAATGAGTGCTGGACGTAACCACCGCAATTGGCAAACTCGCCGATGTCCCAGCGCTCAAAGCTGGTGCACGCCGGCAAAATGACATCAGCGAATTTGGCTTCACCCTCGAACCAGATTGACTGGTTGACGACACACTCAAGTTTATCGGTCCGATACATGTTCACATACCGGTTGGTGTTAGTCATGGTGCCAAAGTGCGAGCCGCCATACTTGTAATAGAGCTTTACCTGCGAGTGTCCAGGCGCCGGGTACTTGAACTTGAAGAACTGTCCCTCGATTGTGCGAGGGTCGGTGGGATACCCCTCGCAATGTCCGTCGACGATTGCCTCAGGAATCTTGAGCCGCGGAACCACCTGCTGAACCGTGTTTATGGTCGGCAGTTGCGGCATCTTCTGGAAAAGGTTCATCGCCATGGCTGTGCCGGCCAGGTCTCCTGACATTCCGCCTTCGGAGTAGCCGGGGAAGAAAAAGCGCGTATCCACCGGAGCGCCCTGTTGCAGACAGCCAATGTTCACGCCGGGTTTGCCGAGTCCTTGCATTGCCATGAGGCAAACCATGCCGCGGGCCCAATCAGTTCCGGTTGCCGTTCTGCAGGCAGCTCCAAAGCCGCTCATCCCGCCGGCGGCCAGGTAAGTCTTCTTTGTACCCCATTGCCGCGCCAGCGCGCGCACATCCTTGGCGGGGACGCCGGTTTCAGCTTCCTGCCATTCCGGCGTCTTGACGATTCCGTCTTCCTTGCCGAGGATGTAGTCGCGCCACTTGTCGAACCCTTCGGTTCGCTTGGCGACGTAGTCTTTGTCGTACAGATTTTCGATGATCCACACGCAGGCGATGGCCAGCACCATTGCGCTGTCCGCGCCGGGACGAGGCGCCAGCCACTTGCCTCCCAGCCATGCAGCAGTGTGGTTGTAATAGGGATCGATGTGGACGAATGGGATGCCGAGTTCCTTCAACCACTGACGGCGAATCGTCCCCTCGTGCGCGCCGTAGACACCGCTGGTGGCTTCAGGGTCGCTGGACCAGAAGACGATCATCTCGGCGTTCTTGAGGCAGTCTTCCACAGTGCTGTAAGTTTCGCCGCCGCCATTGTGTGAGGAATAGCCCCAATGATGCGCGGCGCCCCAGTACCAGCCCTCCCAGCTATCGGGGTTGTGGGCGACCATGGTGGCGCCAATGGTATTGAAGAAGCGGATGCGGGCGCTAAGCCAATAACCCAAGGCTCCCCAGGTGTGGTGCGATCCGCTGCCGTTCAAGATCGCTCCCGGCCCATACTCGCGCTTGACACGCTGAATCTCGCCGGCAACAAGATCCAGAGCTTCATCCCAACTGATGCGCTCGTATCCTGAGATGCCGCGGTTCTGCGGATTGCGTTCGCCATCAGGGTTGAAATCCACCCGCTTCATGGGATAAAGCAGGCGGTCTTTTGAATAGACCATGGATTTCCAGGCCAAAGTGTGGCTGCTGATGGTGGTTTTACGCGGCGGCGTGAAACTTCGGCCCCGCGCCTTGATCGTCCAGGGTTGCGCATCTTCTTCATCGAACTCGATGGGGGTGATGCGGATGATCTTGTCGTCTTTGACATCGACAAAAACTGGGCCGCCGTTGGTATTGCTTGTGAAGCGCATTACGCCATCGCCCAAGCTCGTACCGTACTTGGCCCCGGAGGTGAGCAGCATGCCAAGCGTCTCGGCCAACCAAACAGTCAATTCGTCGGGGCCTTGCACCTCAATCTGGAAATTCTTAACGGCATGAAGAAAGTCCAGCTGGCTGCGGGAGGGCCTCAGGATGCGGGCGGCAACTTGAGGGCTTTGGAAGGCCATGACGACCTGTGCGGGATGCACACCCGCTTGTGACGACACCTTGCCTTCGTTGAAATGGAAACATCGGCCCTGCGAGTTGTCCCGCAGCTTGATCTGGGCAGCGAAATCCTTCTGCCTCAATCGCTCTGCAAATTCGGGGTAGCGCATCGCGGTAATGCGCAGCATCTTCTCCAAAGCCAGGAGGGTTGCCGAGAATTGAATTTTGGCGAATGCCACTGATTGCCTCGCTTTGGACGGGTTATTGGGTCTTAGCTACAGCGCGCCATACTTGCGCGTCGCCTCTGCCCACACTTCGATCATTTCGGGGTTGGCGCCTTCCAGGTCGCCGACGGCTGTGCTCATGATGAAGCCGCCTCCCTTGCCAACCGTCTCGCACATTTTGTGGGTGTGCTCGCGGATCAGCGTGGCATTGTCGCCCGTCAGCATTCCGTTGGGCATGCCCCCGATGATGCACATTACGTCGCCGATGACTTCTTTCGCCTTGATGAGGTTTGTGTCCTGGAAGCCGCCGATGATCTTGCCCTTGGGCAGCTCAGCGAGGTACTCGAGGCGCTGATCCCAACAACCCTCCCAGAGTATGAACGGCGTGATGCCGGCATCGATGAGCGCCAGAATTGTCCGCTTGAGCTGCGGCCAGTAGAACTTTTCGAAGTTCGGAACGGAGATGAAGCCGTCGGAACCCCTGTGCAGCGGAATGAAGGCGAACGGCAAGTGTCGCACCTTGGTCGCAATGAAGGCGTGCTCAAGCATGATCGGGATGACCTTTTCTTCGGCGGCCAGCAGCTTTTCAGGGCAGCGCCGCATGTCGCTGAACACGCCCCGCATGCCGCGCAGGGTGTCGGCCATGAAGTCGAACGGGGCCACTACGTTCGGCCCCGCAAACAGGGGACTTGGCGGGAATCCGATGGCTTCCATATGCTTGATCAGCGCCATGGTCTCCTGCAGCCACTTCAACTGAGCGCGACCTGCATTTGTGAGCGCCTCCAGAGCCTTCAGCACGGGAGGCATCGCAAACACCGCGGCTGACTGCATCATGCAGAACGTGCCGAGCGCAAACATGCCGAGCGGCGGCAGCATCCCCAGTCCCTCGAGTTCACCGAACACGCGCGGCAGGTAACGGCGCATTGCCCAATCACCCGGATCGGCGATGAAGGCATCGTAGTCCTCCGGTTTCATGTAGTCGGACTCGTGATACTGGTACGAACCAGCGGGCTCCAAGCCATAGCCCGGCCACTTGGTCATTCGGTCACCGAGCGCCCGGCTGATTTCCGGGGTGAGGAACATGCCTTCGTACAGGTCGGGCTCGAAGCGCAACGCTGCACGCTCAACTGCCTTGATGTGCTTCTCCGCGTCGTTATAAAGCTCAAGGTTGGTGGTGCCCTCAAGCTGCGAAAGAATGTTGAGGAAAGGCAGGAACAGGGGAACGCGGTCCGGCTTGCGCAGTTGAAAGGCATCGAACACACGCGCTCTGCGCGCATCAAGTTGAGCTGAGGCAGTGTTGATCTCGCCAGTTGCAGGCTGTGTAGAAACTGCTTGATTCATCGTTCCTCCGTGCTTGTATGGACGTCATCACAAGTCGACCGATTGGCAGCGCGCGGCGAAGGCCATCAGCGGCCCGGCCCGGGCTTGGTCCGCTATAGACCACTACACTGCGGTCGAGCCCAACCAGGCCTTGGCAAGGCGAACGGCATGTTGTGCGTCTGCGCCCCAGTCATCGGCGCCTACTGCACGGCAGACATTGCCGTCGACCGGACCGCCGCCAATCATCACCTTCACCTTGTCTCGCAACCCCGCGACCTTTAGTGCCTCGATCGTGGCCTTCATCGAGTCAAAGGCCAGTGTCAGCAGGCCTGACATACCGAGCACGGTTGCGCCGCTTTCAGTGAGCGCACTGATGAAGCGATCAACCGGCACATCGACTCCGAGATCGATCACTTCGAGGTTGGCCGATTTGAGCATGGTAACCACAATGTCCTTGCCAATATTGTGAATGTCGCCCTTTACGGTGCCGAACACAACCTTGCCAACGGTCTTTGAACCACCGGCTTTCAGCTCAGGCTCGAGAATGGCGCTGACCTGCTTGAATATCTCGCCGGACATCATCAGGTCAGAGACAAAGTAGTCCTGACACTCAAAACGCCGGCCGACTTCCGTCATGCCGTCCTGGCAGGCCTTCAGTATCTCGAAAGCTGGAACTTTGGCCGCCAGCGCGTCCTTCACCAGCTGCAATGCAGTGTCTTCATCCAGTTCCGCGAAAGTATTCTTGATTTCATCCAACGTGGGCATGTGCCCTCCTTACTTAGAACTCGAAAATGGCCCGGCTTTGCGCACGAACTCTCTCGTAGCGGACGGCCTGGGCGGCAGTCATGAATCAGATTTCAACAATTCCAATATTCTTGCTTTCTTTGAGGTTTGCAATGGAAAGCGTTTTGCAGTTCCCGCCAGGCATTGCAATCTCAACTGCGTAGTTGTTCCCGGATGCGAGCCGGTCGAACTTGAAGTCGCCGAATGCGTCTGTGACGGCGCTCGCGATCGGCTTCTCCCCGGTGAGAAGGCGAACGCCGACGCCGACCGCGCAATCAGTGTTTCCGTCCCTGGTAACCGAAACACTTCCCGCGATGAAGCAGGAAGTGTAGCGGTACATGTTCCGGTAATAGACATGGGGGACCGTCTTGTACTCGGGATGAAGGCACTCGAGATGATCAGTTTCAACCCGGAGCTTCATTTCATCGTCGTCGAGGTGCTCGATGCGAAGCGCACCAGTTGGACAAGCCTGCGCACACCGTGGTTGCTTCCAACCCTGGTCGAGCAGGTGAGCGCAGAGGGTGCATTTCTGCGGGATTTGCTCTGCTTCGTTCCACCAAATCTGGTGATACGGGCATGACTTGACCAGTCCCTGTTTGCCTTTCGCTTTCACTGGATCGATCAGCACGATCCCGTCCGGGCGACGTTTAATCGCGCCCTCGGAGGCTTTGACGCAGGGCGCGTCAGCGCATTGCATGCACATCACGGGCCTGTACGCGACGTCGATCAGCGGGAACTGACCTCGTTCGGTGCGCTGTACGTCGATCCAGCGCTGTCCGTGACGCGGTTGCGGGCGTGAGTAGCCCGGCCACTCGTTATCCACATGCTCATCCTTGCAGGCCAGACAACAGTTGTTGCAATCCTCGCAGGCTGCGACATCCACGATCATTCGCCAGGTCTTCATTGCGTTACTTTCATTCCTCGCCGGCGTGAAGCATCAATCCTGAGGTATCGGCGGACCAAACTGAGAGATCCGGCCCCTTCCTAGCGGAAGGAGGGCCTTCTCGATGCAGAATGGCGACCGGTCGCCTGGAGTGTGGACAACCAATTGAAGGTATCCCCTGTCCGTAGTGGAAGGGAAATACTTTATCTGGGGGGCGTCCCCAACCTTTTAGCTATGGAACTCCACGGACCGGAATCGGAATTGCCACTTCCGGTTCAACTGCTCAAAAGCGGGATAAATGCCAGAAATCCGTGTCGAATGCCGGGCAGGCCCCAGGCGTTGCAGCTTGCACATCCCAGGCCAGGGTCAACTTTCTCAAATAGTTAGCCAATAAATACAAATCGGAGCCTACGGCTTGCGGCACCATACCTGCGAAGTAGCGATACCACTCAAACAATGCATTGTACTTTCATGAGTCTGCAGGGATACGATTCGTTCAAATTTCGACTCTGCTCGAGAGATACCTGTTGTTGTCCTTCGCGCCGCGGCAGTTTGTTTGGTTGCTGTTCGCGTGGGGACCATGCGGCCAATTTTGTTCCCTGAGCAAGCCGACGCTGGAAAGGAGGGAGAAATCCCTTGCAAGCCATTCTAAGTTCGACCCGTCTGCGTTCAGCAGTCTTGCCAGTTTGTCTGCCGGTCCTTTGCGCGATCGCATTACTAGTTGCGCCAGCCGGCGCCGCGCAGGATGCGAAGCCTGAACAACCTCAAGCCGCAACCGATGTTATCGCGGATCAACCGCAGGCCAACCCGGCTGCCCCGAGCTCCGAGCAAATCACCAGCACGAAGCGCACCTTCAAAATCAATTGGGACAATACCATCAAGTACAGCAACGCGTTTCGTCTAACGCGGCCGAACACAACGCTGATCAACCCCACGGAGACGAACGTTGGCGCAACCAACCTTGACGACGGCGACCGCTCCTTTAAGACCGGGCTCGTTTCCGACCGCGGCGACATCCTTTCGGAGATCGACATCACCTATGGCAACGTTGGCCTGCGGGCCAGCGGCGCAGCCTGGGGAGACTCGGCGTACCTGGGCACGAGCGCGAATACGTCGCCCGAAAGCTATAACGCATTCTCAGTGAACTACAACCAGTGGACCGAGGGAGCGCGCAGCCTGGTGCTCGGCCATGCTGAATTGCTCGACGCCTTTGCCTTTGGCAAATTCAACATCGGCAATTCCACGCTAAGCGTGCGCGGCGGACAATACGCCCAGTATTGGGGCGAGAGTCTGTTCTTCGGCAACAACGGCATCGCGGGCGGCATGGCTCCGATGGACCTTATCAAACTGCTGGCGGTTCCCAGTTCGCAGTTCAAGGAAATCATCCGCCCGGTTCCGCAGGTGTCGATGCAGTTCCAGATCACGCCCAATGCGACGGTAGGCGCCTACTACCAACTCGGATGGGAAGCAACCCGCTTTCCTCCCGTGGGAAGCTTCTACTCGACCGCCGACGTTCTTGGCAATGGCGCCGAGCGACTTCTGGTAGGACCCCCGATCCAACTGGGGCCGGGAGTCTATACAGGGCCGTTGGCATTCTGGCACTCAGCCGACCGCGAACCGAAGAACTGGGGACAGTTTGGCGCGATGGTCAAGGCGCGGTTACCCCAGGGTTGGGACGTGGGCTTCTACGGCATTCAGTACCACGAGAAGGCCGGGCAGCTTTACATGCAGCCGTTTGGCGCCGCCCAGACCAATGACCAATTTATGGCAGGCCAGATCGGCAACTTCTATTGGGCCTACCCTGAGAACATAAAGGCCATCGCGGTCAGCGCCACCAGGACGTTTGGCAACTTTAACTGGGCATCGGAGTTTGGTGCGCACTTCAACCAGGATCTGGTCAGCGACGGCGGAGTCGATGCCTCGGTTGCCAGCTTTGGCCACGTTCCGAAGCCGGACGCCAATGGCAATCCGCTCTATGCCGTGGGCAGGTCGCTTCACGGTAATCTCTCATGGATTGCCAGCCTCGGGCCTTCTCTGATTTCGAAGGAAGCGTCGTTTGCTGGCGAGGCGGCCTGGAATGCGCTCGTGTCGATCGACAAGAACCCATACAGCGTGGTGGACAACCTGGGAACCGCTCACAAGGCCCTGGATCCAAACACGGAAAAGAACGCGTTCGGAGTTCGCACCGTCTACGAGCCCATGTACCGGCAGAGGTTTCCTGGAATGGACATCTCCTTCCCCGTGGGCGCCTCGTTCTTCCCTCTGGGGCGTTCGTCCGTAATCACGGCTTTTGGCCCGCACAAGGGCGGAGATTTCAGCGTAGGTGTCGCAGTTGCCTATCTGGATGCATGGCGTTTTGGCGCGTCAGTGGTCGGCTACTACGGCAAGGCGGCCGGGTTCCTGAATACCAATCCCGTCAATGGCTATACCACCTACAGCATGGGACAAGACATGTCCGACCGTTACACGTTCAACTTCAACGTTCGCCGCACGTTCGGCCTCAAAAACAGTGGCCGCGAAAAGTAAGGAAGGAACCAGGAAGATGAGTTATCTGAAGAAAACAATTTTCGTGAACGCTGCCGTCCTGCTGCTTGGTGCGGCCGTCGCAAACGCCCAAGTCTCGCCGCAAGAGGCGCAGCAGCTGAAATCGAACTTGACCCCTCTGGGCGGAGAGAAGGCTGGCAACAAAGACGGGTCCATCCCTGCTTGGACGGGTGGATATGCAACTCCGATGCCCGGCTTCAAAAATGGCGGTCGCCGCGGCGATCCGTTCGCCAGCGATAAGCCGCTGTACACCATCACATCCAAGAACATGGACCAGTATGCCGGCAAGCTGACGGATGGCACCAAGGCCATGCTGAAGCGCTATCCCGACACCTATCGCGTGGACGTGTATCAGACGCGTCGTACCGCCGCTGCGCCGCAGTGGGTATACGACAACACCTTCAAAAACGCAACCCGCGGCAAGATCGTAATGAGAGCATCGGGACCGAATGCTTCCGACGTATACGGCGGCGTTCCCTTCCCCATGCCCAAGGACGGCGTCCAGGTCATGTGGAACCATCTTCTCCACTGGCGTGGGACGGCATGGCATCTCGATGTACACCAGTACCTGGGCACTGCCGATGGACGTTCTGTGCTCAGCACCGATGGTCAGGCCGAGCAACTGATGCCCTACTACATCAAAGACGGCAATCCGGACAAGTTCAACGGCGACTATTGGCTGATCCGGCTGGTCAACTCCGGACCTCCGATTCGCGCTGGCGAGGCGATCGTGGGCCGTCAGAACCTGGACGACGACAAGACGCAGGCCTGGGTTTACCTGACTGGACAGCGTCGCGTTCGCAAGCTGCCTAACCCTTGCTGCGACACTCCTACCCCGGCCACCGCCGGTGTGATGAGCTTCGACGAACTCGAAGTCTTCTCGGGCCGGTTCAGCCGCTTCGACTGGAAGCTGATCGGCAAGCAGGAGATGTACATCCCCTACAACGACAACAAGATCATGCAGCCGACCAAGGACGCCACCGTTCTGTCGAAACATCACCTGAATCCGGATTACGTCCGCTGGGAACTGCATCGTGTATGGGTAGTCGAGGCGAATCTGAAGCCTGGTCAACGCCATCAAGCAGCGAGGAGCCGCTACTACATCGATGAAGACTCCTGGACGGGCGTACTTGCCGACCGTTGGGACGCGAAGGGACAGTTGTGGAAGACACTCTGGGCGCTGCCGATGGTCTTCCCCGATCTGCCTGCGGTTTCCGATACCAACTTCGGCTTCTATGACTTGACGTCGGGAGCCTGGTATTCCGCAAACCAGTTCAACGAAAAGCAGGAAGTATACAAGATCATGCCAACCTACCCAGACCGCGACTTCACAGGGGACTCCCTGGCGGGCGAAGGTATTCGGTAATTTGTCTAGTACAGGGGGCGGGGTAACCCGCCCCCCTTTTTTGGAGAATTCATGCAAAGAACTTTGCAATCATCTTTTTTTCTTCTTATCTTTTGTTGGGTCTCATCGATTTTGGGCCTTGCTCAGACGGTTGATTCCGTGGACCGGCCAGCCATGCTCGCACGTGGAGCGGAACACTCGGTTCTCCTGGATGTAGCGAAGGCGGGAAACCGCATTGTTGCCGTGGGAGAGCGCGGCGTTGTCGTACTTTCAGATGACGGCGGACGCAGTTGGCGCCAGGGTAAGGTTCCTACAAGCGTTTCCCTCACAAGGGTCAAGTTTGCTACGGCGAAAGCCGGTTGGGCCGTGGGCCACAGCGGCGTGGTGATTAACACCGAAGACGGCGGCGAAACCTGGACGCGCCAACTGGACGGAAGGACGGCTGCGAAGCTTGCCGTGGAAGGCGCGCAGCTCAACGCAGACCACGCCGGCGCCAACAACACCGCGGCGCAGAAGGCATTGACAGATGCCCAGCGTCTGGAAACGGATGGCCCGGACAAGCCATTTCTCGATCTCTACTTTGAGAACGAAAAGACCGGCTACGTGGTGGGCGCATACGGCCTGATCTTTCGCACCGAAGACGGCGGCGCAACCTGGAAGTCGTGGATGGACCACGTCGATAACCCGCGCGGGATGCATATCTATGCCATCGCCGTGCAGGGAAGTGCGATCTACCTTGCCGGCGAGCAGGGGCTATTTCTGCGCTCCAGCGATGGAGGCAACAAGTTTGCCCGGGTGGCCATGCCTTACGCAGGAACGTACTTCACCACTGCGATTCTGCCAACGGGCGAAGTCGTCGCCGGCGGCATGCGCGGCAACGCCTTTCGTTCTTCAGACCAGGGCAAGAGCTTTACAAAGATCAATGTGAGCGTTCCAGTTTCATTCAGCGCCTCGGTGGTTATGGCTGATGGAAGAGCCGTCTTCTCGAACCAGGCGGGCATGCTGCTGGCGTGCGGCGATAAATGCGAAGCGATTCTTCCGGTTCCGGCCCCAGGCTTGCCGCCCATCGCCGGACTGGCAGATGTCGGAAACGGAATGTTAATGACGGTTGGGTATGGTGGTGCAATTCCTGTGCCTCTCAGTGCCATGAACACCACAGCGAAGAACGGGGGCGCAAAATGAGCGTATCAACACATGATTTGGACGAACAGCCGGTAGTCAAGTCGCTGGCAGATTTCGATACGCATACGGGCTGGCGCCTGGAGCAGGTGCTCTTCAATCACCGCCGCATCGTCATGTTCATCTGCCTGCTGATCACACTGGTGCTAGGTTTTGGCGCGTCCAAGACGAGGCTGAACGCGAGCTTCGAGAAGACCATTCCGACCAAGCATCCCTATATCGTCAACTATCTGCGCCACCAGGCGGACCTGAGCAGTTTCGGCAACGTGATCCGCATTACCGTGGAAGCCAAGCAGGGCACGATCTACGAGAAGAACTATCTCGACACCCTGCAGAAGATCAGCGACGAAGTCTTCGTGCTGCCCGGCGTTGATCGCGCCTACATGAAGTCTCTGTGGACGCCTTCGACGCAGTGGCGCGGTGTCACCGAGGAGGGCTTCGAGTCCGGGCCGGTGATTCCCAACGCCTACGATGGCTCGGATGCCATGATTGCCCAGGTCAGGAGCAACGTCGAGCGCTCCGGCGAGATCGGCCAGTTGGTTGCTTCCAACTACAAATCGAGCATAGTCTACATCCCGCTCTTGTCAACGGATGCGGAGACGGGCAAGCCGCTGGACTACGGCAAACTCTCCGATGAGTTGGAGGCGATTCGTACCAAGTACGCGACCGACCAAACCGGGATACATATCACCGGCTTTGCCAAGGTACTCGGCGATCTGATCGGCGGATTGCGCTGGTTCCTGCTCTTCTTCGCCACCGCGATCGTCATCAGCGGCAGCTTCCTGCTTTATTACACTCGCTGCTGGCGGGCAACGGCGGTCGTGGTTACCTGTTCGCTCATCGCCGTAGTGTGGCAGCTTGGCATTCTCGCTTTCCTTCATTTGGAGTTGAATCCGTATTCCATCCTGGTGCCGTTTCTGATCTTCGCCATCGGCATGAGCCACGGCTCGCAAAAGATGAACGGCATCCTGCAGGATGTGGGCCGCGGAACCATCAAGATTGTGGCCGCGCGCTACACGTTCCGCCGCCTCTTTCTTTCCGGACTCACTGCGCTGCTGGCCGATGCGGTAGGATTTGCGGTTCTCGCATTCATCCAGATACGAG